>JAEEGL016609033.1_pt1 | contig 28985 bp, 26 predicted proteins | sample 9134231 | NCBI WGS metagenome assembly JAEEGL01 (sample SAMN16246548, study PRJNA631951) | gut metagenome | biome: gut microbiome; feature: rumen; material: fiber-attached | host: Bos | place: Iran: Karaj | collected 2018-10 | reverse complement strand
CATAGTTTTTCTGAAATAATAATAATGATACGAAGTCAAATTTTAAGGATTACAACTCCTTAAAATTTAGTTCCATTGAACGAGTTTTCATCAAGAAAACTCGTGAATTGGAACGGACGAGTTATCATTATTATTATGAAGTTAAAAACTAGTACTTGATGAACAGTTTTAAGAAAACATTTGCTTGATGCGACAGAGTATTCTGAAAACTGCGTATGAACGTTTCATAAAGTATACGATTTCATTTATAACATAATTATAATATGTTTTTTTCAAATATTCTTTATTAATTTTCACTTAATATTTTAACTATACTGTTGCTTTTCTATTTCCCATTTCTATTTCCCATTACATTTTTCTGCTTTATTTTTTGCATTTTTTTCTGTTTTAGTTTTCAATATGTTCATTTTTTCTTAAAATTGTTTTAATTTTTATATCTTAGATTATACTTAACGGGAGGTTAACGTATGAATGTTTTAATGTTGCTGACGGCAAAAGAGGATGTCTCTTTTTTATCTGAAGACAGTTCTCTTAGACAAGGCTTAGAAAAAATGAAAGCGCACGGATACTCAGCAATACCTGTTTTATCAACTGCAGGTCATTATCTTGGAAGTATCAGCGAAGGCGATTTTCTTTGGGCTATGTACGATAAGGATGATTTTTCAAAAAAAGAACTTGAACACATCTATATCAAAGATATACTCAGAGAAGATTTTAATCCACCGGTTAGTATCAATGTTTCTATAAATGATCTTATGGAACGTGCTACAAAGCAGAATTTTATTCCGGTTGTGGATGACAGAAATTTCTTCATTGGAATTATTACAAGACAGGATATCATAAAAGGTGTATCCAAATATGTAAGAGAAGCTGAATCACAGAAAGAAGAGAAAAGACGAGCTGATTTGCTGAACTTACAACTCAATTACAGTTTATAATCTAATATTTATATATTGACAAAAAGGCTATTGTATTTAAGTCCTCTATTCACCCTAACAATAGCCTTTTTTTAATGCAATTTTATTCAATTTCCAGCGTTAACTCTTTCTTCCAGCCAGTCAAAATAATCTTTCATCTTTTCATACTTTCCGTCCCATGCTTCGTTTGATTCCCAATCATCGTCTTCACTCAGAATAACTGATTTACCATCTTTAAATAAAATAAAACAATTATATTCCGGTTCGTCCGATGGAAACGCTTCATTCTCACCTTCCTGAATTCGGCTTATTTGACATGATGAAATATCATCAATGGCATACACCGTTTGTTTATACTCTTTCACAACAGTTATTTCATTTTGGGAAACATTAACATAATCCGAAATTGAATCAGTTAAAGTAAGTGACCAAATTGCAAAAGCAATTAAAGATAACACAGCTGTGAATGTCAACATAGCCTTTCTGAAATCACAAACTATTATCACTAAACTCAAAATCAAAATTGCCATAAATATCGCAACTACATTTATACTATCGTCAAAATAAGTAATTGATGGAAATTCTGTCTCTTTTGGCTGCATTTTGATCCACATAACAAAATATGCACCGGCTATACCAACAAATTGCAATGGAAAGAAAACGCATAGTGCAAATAATACATTCAGCATACTAACAACAGTTAATTTTGCATCGGCAAACCACCCACGTTTTCTTCCTAAGGACAAATCAAGTTCATATATAAACATTCGTATTCCCCAAATTACAAAAGGGATAATGAACGCAAGTACAGACACTGACAAATAATTAATGTCCTTATTTACAAACGATATAACTCCAATAATAACCGCAAATATCCACATGATTGGAATACTTTTCAATAATACAAATGTAAAATACTTCTTTGCCGGAAATGGATGATATTCCATGTAATCAAATAAATTTCTCCTTCCAACAACTCCCATTTGACTGGACGGAGTTCCATATTTGTCGAAGTACAGATTGCAAACAAGTATTGTAATTATTTTTGTAATCACAAGTTTTGACAGTTTTAAATCAGCCAGTTTAAATACAGACAAGTCAAAACTAACTGTTTTAAAAAAAGCAAATCCTGATTCAAAAAAGTCCAATTCCTCATATGCATAACGAATAAATTTGAATCCGACAACCAGGTACAACATAAAATACATTATCGCCCATCTGTGCCTGTATATATTCAATTTACTGCCGGTTTTGGCAATATCTTTTATCTTAACCTTTGTCTTATTTTTCATTACAACCTCCGAATCGTTCTACATTAGATACTCAAGAAACTCATATCCTTATATTCATCTTTTGAAATTGAGTTAAGTATACTTTTTTCCGGCATGACTGCTTTCCTGGTTCCAAATTTAGTAATCATTCCATTCTCCATCAATGCAACATATTCGGCAAATCCCGGTATTTCTTCTTCAAGGTGAGTCGACATGATAACACCCATGTCCTCTGTTCTCATTTTCTTATGTATCTCTTCCATAAGCACTTTTGCCTCAACTACGTTAAAGTTTGCAAGAGGTTCATCCAATAATAAAAACTTGGGTTTTCTTGCGAGGGCAAACGCCAACTGAAACTGAATCCTCTGCTTTGAATCTATATTTTTGTAATACTCCTGTCTGATAGCTCCATCCAACCCGAATATCTCCATATAATTGTTAAATGCATTTCTATCAAAGTTATCATAAAAGCCCTCAAACAGATCAACATTCTCATCAATTGAAAAGGTCTCTCTGCCCCAGCCGGTTTCATCTATATAGGCAATAGTTTTCTTATATAAATCAGGCTTTTTGATATTAATCTTTTCGCCCTGCCACAATATTTCTCCTTTATCAGGCCTATACAGAAGCCCCATAATCTTTAGAAGTGTAGTCTTCCCTGCGCCATCCTTCCCAAACAGAACAGTGAATCTACCCCTGTCCAGTTTCAGACTGACATTACTAATGCCAAATTGTTTTTTTCCATAACTGAATGAAATATCCTTAACGCTTAACATACTATTCCTCCGACACTATTTTGCCTTTATTTAAAGACTACAGTTATTTCTTTTCTGCAAGTTCTGTTTCAAGCCCTTTAATATATTCGGTCAAATCTTTATATTCCCCGGCCCAGGCATCATTGTTTTCATATGATTTCCAATCATCGATTGCTACCTTCTTGCCATCTTTCATATGAAATATAATTTTGTTATCATATTGATCATCTTCATCACCATATTTCACATCAATTTTATCTATCTCTTCAAAATTATACTCGCTCTTCTCTCCTTTCTCAAGTACTGTTATTTTATCTCCCGTAATCTTTATATATGTATTGACTTCATCCACTATACTGAATGTACCAAGTCCTACATATACAGATAACATAATTCCCACGACAACTATTTTATATTTGAAGGAAGACATTGCAGATAACACCCAAAAAAGAACCATTCCACTTATTAAAAATAATAAATATTCATCACCGGGTTCATATATACGTACAGATGGAACACTTCCATTATCTGCATGGGCAAACAACGATGACACACCTTCCACTGCTATAATTGATGTAATAAATAAAACAATTAGAATTACAGATGCGCTTATAATCCATAATATCATTTCAGCAAAATATTTTCCCGTCACGTATCCTATCTTTGCTCTGCAATCCGTCAATTCATATTCAAATATAAATAATCTGAAACGATACACTACAAAAGGTAAAACTATTATTACAATTGCAACAATGGCTCTGACATATTCTTTGTATATAAATGCCATCGCAAAGTATTCTATCGCCAACATTACAGTAACAGGAAGAATCTTTTTCAAAATATATTTGAAATATTCCCTTGTTGGGAAAGCAAGGTATTTGAAACAATCTGTAAGATTTACAAATATACCTATACCTTTTTCTCTCTCAGCTTTGCAATTAAGATATACGTTAAAGTAATTGTTATACCCAAGGGCCACAGTAATCACACCTATAACAGGTATTATTGAATTCATCCCCACTTCTTCCGGCACAATTATTTCTGCCGAAGATGCGTCCCTAATAAACCCCATAATAAAAGTAAATATGAATAACACTATCCAATTACATCCAAATCCATTTAATTTTTTTATCTTTTTTGCAAGTTCTTTAATATTCATCCTACACCTCCAATACTTACACTTCACTCAGCATAAGTTCTCTAAGCCCTGCAATATTATTTTCCGACATAACTTTTTCCCTATCTCCAAAGAGTTTTATCTGACCGTCTTCCATAATAATCACGTAATCGGTTATATCTGAAACATCCTCAACAAGATGTGTAGACATAATAACTCCCATTTTATCATCCATAACTTTTTTATGGATTGCGCCAATCAGATCAGTTTTTACAATAGGATCTAAATTAGTAAAAGGTTCATCCATAATGAGATATTTAGGATTTCTTGCAAGTGCGAATGCAACGAGAAATTTCATCTGTTCGCCCTTTGACAGTTCATTATATTTCTTCTGATTCAAATCACATTCAAGTTCAAATTTATTTAAATACTCTTCAAATTCATCCAGTTTGAAATCCTCATACAATCCTGAAAACAAATCAACATTTTCTTTCAATGTGAGCAAGCCACTGCACCAACCGTTATCATCAACAAATGCAACCTGCTTTTTGTATTCACAGAGATTCTTCATTCCAACTGATTCTCCATTTATAACAACTTCTCCCGATTTTGGAAGCAGCATCTTGTACATTACATTGAGCAATGTAGTCTTTCCTGTCCCGTTCTTTCCAAGTAATGTATAAAAATAGCCTTCTTCCAAATCTATGTTTATATTTTTTATTCCAAATCCTTTTTTCTTATAGCTGTAAAAAATATTTTTGACAGAAAGCATATATAAATCCTCCTTATAGTTTTTACCACAATATGTTGATCATTGATACCGCGTCTTCTTTGGAGAGGCCTGCTTCTTTTGCACTATCAATCCACTTTGCCAGTTCATCTTCAATTCCAAGAGTTCTCTTTTCCTCCAGATAAGACATGTCCGGATTGTCCACATAGAATCCTTTTCCCGCAACGGAATATATCAGGCCTTCACGCTCCAACTCCTCATAAGCTCTCTTAGTTGTAATAACACTGATTTTCAAATCTGCAGCAAGACTTCTGATAGAAGGCAACGGCTCTCCCTGTTGCAGGTTTCCGGATACTATTTCATTTTTAATCTGCTCCGATATTTGTTCATATATCGGCACCCCACTTTTAGTTAATACTTTTATATTCATAAGTTTTCCCCCCTTTTATTCTTCATAATAATCATCCAATTTCCACTTTCTTTTTTGCATTATTGCAACTAATACATTTGCTATCAGTCCGATAATCAATACAACTGTAAATATCTCTTTGGATTGCATCATAAAACTATAAGTATCTCTCGGACCATTCAATAACATGAAATAGCCTATTAATACAAACACTGAAGAAACATTTGCAATTGTTTCCGGTATGCTGTTTCCTATAATGGCTAAATAATCTATTTTTATAAACTTCTCTTTTTGACTCTTATTGACACTTGCTATACAACTCTCAACACCGGTTCTGTATAAACATGCAACAATTCCAATGTAGAACAATGCTGCAATAACAGGACAGTTCAAATATCTCTCTCTGGTTGATTCATGTGCAAACATCAACCATGGTATTGAAACGGCAAATCCAACTGCTGTTTCAAGTGCAATTGCATTTTGCGCTGCAAATTTCTCTCTTTTCATATCCTCTTCTGTTCTTGGAATAATAAAATCCGCCTCTGAATCAGTATTTAATACTGTTTGTATCATTGTTTTTAATATCTGAACCAGTGCTGCAAAATACCCTGTAAAAATCACCATGAGCCATGAAATTATCTCCAACACCATAATCCAACTTTGATTCTTACATTTTGTTAATTTTCTAAAATAAAATTCTTTCATGTCTTATTCCCCCTTACCCTTTTCTACATAATACATAATCTCTTTTAAGTCTGCATATCTCATATTGCGCTTTACATTGTCTGAAAACTCTGAGTACCCTGCTCTTACCATTGCCTCTGTGTGATTTTCTGTTCTACCAACTCCAAGTATAATTTCTTTTGGTATTTCATTTATTGTCTCCATATCCCCTTCGACAATTCTGTACTCAGTTTTTAGATCATCTATTGCACCGTAATAATGTGCATATCCTTCATTATCTTTTTTTCTGATCCACAATACATAGTCTGCAAATTCTTCCATCTCCTCAACCAAGTGTGTGGCATATATCACTGAACATTCCCCCGTAGCCGTCAGTTCCCTGATATCTCTGTAGAGCTTTTCTCTGAATTCCACATCCAGATTTCCTGTAGCCTCATCAAATATGTAGAGTTTAGGCTGACAAGTCCTTGCAAATGCAAGCTGCACTCTGATCTGCTCCCCAGTTGACAAATCGCTGATTGTTTGTTGCGTCTTACCGGACCTTCCATTCTTAAATGTTGTAACTTTGATATATGGCACCTGATATTCGTCCAGCAATTCTCTGTACAGTTTCATATCAAATTTTTCATAATATCTGCCGTAAACTTCTGCCAGCTCAATAGGTGTCATACCTACCGGAAAAGGAAAATTCTGAAGTACAAATCCAATCTGATTTTTGTACAGGACAGGCTCCTTCACCAGATCTTTTCCTAAGATTTTCACCGTACCGCTGTTCCCTTCGGTATCTATTCTGTAACTTCCAAGAAGGCATCTGAGAAGTGTTGTTTTTCCAACTCCGTTTCTTCCTATTACTCCAAGAATGTATCCCGGCTCCAAATCAAAATTAACATCGTTCAATTTAAACTCCCCACATCTCTTATTGAGATTTTTGCAACTTATCAAAAAACTCATATTCCCCATCCTTTCTCTTCTCTATCACTTAGATTATTGTAAATTATCTGCACAGTACTGCATTGTTTCAGATACTTCATCAAATGAGCTTCTTTTAGAAAACATAAAGAAAATGTAACTGTATATACTGTATATGTTTTCTATATACACAGTATATACAGTTATACACACGCTTGTCAACTATTTTTTTAATTATTTGTTTTTTTATTTACTTTTGTATTCTTCCATATTAAAGTTGATATAGGAATTCAGAACGGAAAAATAACAGTTATATGGGAGATTTATATGGAATTATTACAGTTAAGATATTTTAAAGATGCAGCCGAATCAGAGAATTTCAGCAGTGTGGCAAAGAAGCATTTAGTGCCACAGCCATCAATCAGCAAGACTATCAAAAAACTTGAAGATGAACTTGGGGTCAGTCTCTTTGACCGTAACGGAAAGAAGATAACCCTTAACGGCAACGGGAAATACTTCTATGAAAAGGTGAATTCCGCACTTGAACTTATCGACGAGGGCACCGGCCATTTTTCCAATGCCAAGTCTACCATTATGCTCTACACTCAGGCAGGCAGCCGTTTTGTATCTCTTCTCACAGCCGACTATCTTCTCTCACACAGAAACGTTTATATTTCATTTGTAAACTATTCATCGAATCTGGAGAACAAATATGACTTTACTATTATGCAGCATATGGATGATATGTCTCAATTTGAATACGTTGAATTAATGAAAGATGAAATTGTTGCCATTGTATCTAACAGTCATCCTCTCGCTCACTCAGAAGAATTAAGCATTAAAGACTTAAGTGATCAAAATTATATTGCTTATTATAAATCAATGAACCTTAGAGATTTCACTGACAATTATTGCATGACTTCAGGCGAATTCACTCCAGAGGTAACTTACGAGACGCATGATTACACAACACTCAGATATCTTGTACAAAAAAATAAAGGAATTGCCCTGCTTCCGAAAGCCTTTTTCGATCTTCAGCCTTCGCTCACAATAAAAGCAATCCCTTTAAAGGAAAAAACATATCGTCATTTGGTTCTTGCATGGAACAAGTCAAAAAAATTAAACACTGTTGAAAAAGAATTTGTGGAATACGCAAAACAATGGTTTTCCACATTATAAATGCACTGTATACACAATTATTGTTATATTGCAATTACTCAATATATGCAATTCAATAGTTTACAGTTCAGGTACCCACTGTTCTACATATTTCTTGCTGGAATCGATGCTCTTTCCCTCGATGGCAAGACCATCGACAACATCGGCATCAGGTTCTAATTCTCTTATCTTGTCATATGTTCCGCCATCAAGAGAACTTCCGTATGTGTTGAACGGAATTATAGTCTTGCCTTCGAAATCATATCTGGCAAAAAAAGTATACATTACTCTTGGCATATCATAAGACCAGATTGGATATCCAACAAAAATAATATCGTAATCTTCCGGATTAGTTGTCAGACTAAATCCCGGATACTCTCTGGCATTCTTTTCTTTTTTTGCCCTTTCAAGAATATGATCATAATCTAACGGATAGTCCTCATCCGGAATTATCCTATCAACAACTCCGCCTATTCTGTCATGGATATATTTTGCAAAAGTACCGGTAGCTCCGTCACCATCACCAACAGCGGTTGCACTTGATACTGCATCCACATCATTTAAATTTGCAGCACTATAATAAATAATCAGAATCTTTTTGTTGATATAATCAACATCTGTATTAGTGCTGATTTTCTCGTTAGACTTCTTTGCAGTCTCATGAATCTGACCATTATTGTTTTTATCACAAGAAACCGATAACAATAGTATAACTATCATTATCAGCATTATCGCCATTTTTCTTCCCAATTTTCTTCTCATTTTTCTTCCTCTTAGCCTTAAAAGCATATTAATAATTTCATACTAATTGTATTCCAATTTTCTATTCTCATATTTATATTGTATCAAATCTTCCATATTAATCAAGAACACCGCCTGATTTTCAATCACCAAAACCGCCAGGCTTGTTTTGCAATTGTACCATGGTCATCAAATGCATGAAGATAATAAGAAAAGCACAGTCATACGACCATGCTTTTCTTTCTTTGCACAATTTGTTTTGTAGTTCTCTGTAATCAACCTAATAACTAACAAATGTTTAAACATTTTCCCTTTTGTTACAAACAGTTGAAAATACTTAGACTGATATTAAATGTAGGTGAATGTGACAATATCATATCCGTTCTCTTCGCCCTGTTTATCACTGAGGCCCCTGCACGTTTTTGTTTTCCAATATCACTTCAAAATGTAAATCGCGATCTCTTTGAAGAATATTATCAAAAACTTTTTTCCGTACATTTATGATACTCATATTATAACATTCACTTTTTTACAATAAAATACGTTGAAGTCTGTTTTTGCATTTCTTTTGCAAAAATACTACAAGATTATTTCGGCTATCCAATAATGGTTCCACCGCCCACAACAATGTCACCATCATACAAAACAACAGCCTGTCCCTTAGTGATTCCTCTCACAGGTTCATCAAATGTAACTTTTACTTTTCCATCCTGCTCTGCAGTAACCACACAATCTGCCTCTTTCTGCTTGTATCTGATTTTGGCTTTGCATCGTATAGGTTCCGTGATATCTTCCACTTTAATCCAGTTCATATTGTCAGCAATAAGGGTTGTCTTAAAGAGACTTTCATTGTCCGACAGTATTACTCTGTTATTCTCTATATCTTTGTCATACACATACATAGGACTCTTCAGAGACAGTCCCAATCCTTTTCTCTGTCCGACTGTATATCTGATTATTCCCTTGTGCTGTCCTAAGACATTGCCTTCCAGGTCAACAAAGTCACCTTCAGGGAAAGTTCTGTTACAATGTTTTTCAATAAATGCCGCATAATCACCGTCAGGTACAAAGCAAATATCCTGGCTGTCTTTTTTTCTTGCATTTACAAAACCATTCTCTTCTGCTATTTCTCTTATCCTTGTTTTGGTAAACTCTCCGAGAGGGAAAAGGGTATGTGATAACTGATCCTGCGTCATATTGTAAAGAACATAGCTTTGATCCTTTGACTCATCAAGACCTTTTTTGAGCAGGTACCTTTCTGTATTCTCATCCTTTTCTATTCTTGCATAATGACCTGTAACAACATAATCATAACCAAGCTCATACATTCTCTTCATGAGTTTTTCAAACTTAATATATCGATTGCAGTCTATACAAGGATTTGGAGTTCCTCCACACATGTATGTATTGATAAATCTGTCTATAACTTCTTTTTCAAAATTGTCGGTAAAATTGAAAACATAATATTCCATGCCAAGAGAATATGCAACATTTCTTGCATCATCGATATCGCTCAGCGAACAGCATGTCTTATCCTTTTCAATATTTATATCGTCATTGTCATAGAGTTTCATGGTCGCGCCTATGCAGTTATATCCCTTATCTTTCATGAGGAATGCTGCAACGCTGGAATCAACTCCGCCGCTCATTGCAATTATTGCCTTCTTACTTTCCATCTTTTTATCAGTACCTTTCCATGTAAGTAACTATTATTTTTTGTAACTTTGCTATTTTTATCACTTCATTTACACTACTATTATATCTTTATTAACATTACTTCTTTTACTTTTTGATGACTTTACTTGCTGACCATTTACCGTTTAATTTTCGCCCTGAAATATAAGCATAAGCTCTAACTGATACATAATATTTCTTTCCCTTTTTCAATTTCTTGATAGTCAGTGATGTCTTCTTAGTTTTAAGTGTTTTAGTTGTCTTTTTACTGTATTTTTTGTTCGTTGAATATCTTACCTGATATCCATTAGCATTAGCGACTTTCTTTATAGTTATTTTTGCTTTCTTTTTATTTGAAAGTCGCTTTGCTTTGACAATTTTAGTTTTCAGTGTAAAAGTAGTAACAGTCACTGTCTTCTTGCCATCATTAGTATTTGAAGTGGTTGTCTCTCTTTGCGACAAATCATTGCTCTTGCCGTTTTTGCTGAATACCTTTGTGTATATCTTTATATACAAACCATTCGGATAATTACATGCAGGTGCTGAGAAATTATTATATTTCATCAAACTCTCTGAAATACTGCTATCAGAGCATTCAATCCTGTCTATTTCATATCCGTTCTTTACATCAACTCTTATATTAATCATATCACTCGGCTGATATGAACCTGCTCCACTAACTGTAACCTCGTTTGTTCCATCCACAACAACTTTTATTTCACTTGTTTTCACATCTTTTATATTTAAAAATGAAGCATGATAATCAACTGTTTTTCCAAATATTGCCTGAGTATAGTCTGCAAAATCCCAGATATCGACAACAACAAATTGTCCGTTTGCTGCTGCTCCTGTATATCCTACTGACAATATCGGTACTCCAAGGATTTTGTTATACAGTTTTTCGTTGTCAAAAATATAATTGTCTGAAATAGAAAATTCATCCTTCAAACCATTATATTCGAACATATTACTGCTACCCTTTATTCTCTCACAGGCATATATTATACCCTTATCGGTGCAGCCTGTTGCTGCTGTATAATAAGTAACAGTACTACCATTATCGAATGTAGCAACTTCATTACAATTTACATCTGCAAATATATTTTGCTTTGAACTGCTCCAGCTTGTGCCATCAAAAATCATATTGTAAGGGACCTTGTCTCCGCCGTCTGTACCAAGGGTCAAAACAAGTTTTCTACCTACCTGATAAACTCTTCCATATGCTCTTCCCGGCATATTTGATGCCAATACCCTGGTTTCTTTTATTCCTCCATTGTCGTCATTATACAAAAAAGCTTTTTTCAGGAATCCACCCTCTGCATTTACCCCTCCCATCAAATACAGATTTCCGTTGTAAATAAACAGTTGTGTTCCGTTGTAATTATCAATTGCACTCGGTAAAATTCCTGCATTCTCCCAACTCGAATTTTCAACATCCTGCACATTAAATTTAAGAAGTTTTTTCCTTCTATTGGAAGACGTTTTACATATTGCCATCACATAAATATTTCCGTTAAAATACACCGGTTCTGAATCAAAGGTAATAACTGATGAATAATTATTAAATTCCCATCCAAAAATATATTTCTCAATCGTTTTTGATGACAGACATTCATATTCAAACTTTGGAATTTTATTTAAATATTCTTCATAATCATTTATTTTTCTATCGCGCGGAACCTTGTATATCACTCCTGTCGGGCAAACAATAACAACCTCACTGCCAATTGAAACAGCCTTTGCGCCATCTAAGCAATCATTTGATGCAATTCCATAAAGAGCTTTTCCACCGTCAACATATATTCTCTTTGTAAGTTCTTCGCGCTCTTTTTTCAGAGTAATATCAACCTGCTTATTCGCATATTGGGATACATTACATTTTATCATTTTTTCATCTGTATAAAATGGTTTTACGCTATTTCCATTTATCTCAACAGTTGAATCCTTTAGATTATTACCTGTAATATATAACACACCATTATCACAAACTGCATTATCAAAAATCATTCGCTGATTGTCAACAAAAGATAAATCCAAAACGCCTTCTGTAACACACATTCCTTTAAGTTTTTCACTTCTTCTGGTACTGCTTAATAATATTTCTTTCAATTTAAGACAATCACTTTCCGAATAACCTGCCGATGCTAATGCAGCAACCGCACCGGTAACAACAGGTGTAGCCATAGACGTTCCCGAATCATATTTGTATTTTATTAAATACTCGTCTGCCTGCCCTGCCTTAGATACAATAACATTGCTGATGTCTACTGTAAAATCTCCCCCTGATTCCGTGTACAACTGAATTACAGCCACTCTCTCCTCTTTTCCTTTTGAGGAAACTTTTGTGGAAGTGCATAAGCTATCTGACCCCGGGGTCATAAGTAATCCATCATACATGGCATCATCAAAATCATCCAGAGAGGCGGTAGCCTTTGCATCTGACACTATCAGCAGATTTCTACCTCCTGATGCTTCTGTTGAGTATGATACGCTGATATATTCGTATACATCACCCGTTGTTCCATCACAGGTATATGGAAACAGCAGATAATATGCATCACCAACTTCTGCATTGGTAATTGTCCATTTGTACTTTCCATTCTGCTGTGTCATGGACAGATTTGCATTTCCGTCCCTCTCATAACCATAAGCCACTTGATTTGGATCGGTAACTGCTCCCGTACTCTTGCCGTTATCTTTAACTTTTATCAAATTGCTATTGCTTCCATCCAGATACAACTGACTATTTGTTTGTGCACTGGCAAACAGTTGCGGATAAAAACAATCACTTGCATAAGTTGAAAAAATATCCACTCCCGGTGCAAACAAGTCTACAGTATTTGCTCCATAATTTGAAAATGCCGCCGGCTCGTCAAACTGATTTGATGCTCCTACCGAAATAATGTACTCAGAATCAAACGCAGCCGGAAAAGAATCAAAAGGATTCTCATCGATATTAACGCTCTCATTTCCTGCTGCACAAACTGACAGCACTCCGCTCTCCCCCAGTCTGTCAATTACATCCTCAAGAATTGTGCTGTAAGCTGATCCTCCGAGTGACATATTTACAGCTACAAGGTTTACATTATATTCTGTTTTTGCCTTATATGCATATTCCAAAGCTGCGATTATACTGTCATCATCACCACTGCCTTCTTCATCCAGTACTCTTAAAGCCATAATTTTTGTATTAGTTGCAATTCCGGCTATGCCCAGACCATTCTCTCTCTGTGCGGCAATCACGCCGGCAACATGAGTTCCGTGACCGTCCTCATCTTCAGGCACTGCATCATCATATACAAAATCATAACCATTTGTACCATCAAAATCTTTACTTTTATTTTTATTAACCCATAACTTACTCTTTAAATCTTCATGAGCCAGATCAATTCCCGAATCGATAACGGCAACAACATTTTCTTCTGCCTGCATATCACTGGCAAGTTTTTCGTAATTGATATCGTAACACTTTTTACCGTCTTGTTCCGCTACATTTTCGAGATACCACTGGGTGTCAAAATAAGCATCATTTGTAGCCATCTTAGTTCTCTTGTAATTTGGCTCTGCCTTAACTCCATCAATTGAATTGTAAACCTTAAGCATTTTTTCAACGGACATTTTGTCAGACTTTATAACTTCCACAGTTAAATCTGATTTGTTTTTCTTTTTGGAATCCGATTCAAAAACATACTTTTTGTCACTGGTAAATTTTTTCCCGGCTTTCTTTGAAACGGACTTGGATGTTATTTTTGAATTATCATATTCAATAAGAATCTCACCATCCACGTAATCTGCCTGAGACATAATTCTGCTCAAGTCTTCCGACATACCGGCTTTTGCAATATTATTGTTTTCCATTGCAGGAATAATATTTTCATCAGGTGTCAACCCCATAATCACGGCAACCGCAAGTGCAACTGCAATTCCTTTTTTTGTTGTATTTCCTCTTTTTGCTGTATTTGAAAATCTGTTTTTTATCATCTCTTTACTTTTCTTACTCATTAAATATTCCTCATTTTCTATCTGATACTATTTTGTTACTTTCCTATAAGATAACTTACAAAGCTTGAACTCTTTTTCGACTGAGTTAAATATACTCTATTTACATTGTTTTTTCAACATGCACAGTCCTTTCATTGTCTGCAATTTTAACTATTCAGCCTTTCACTTATGACAGCTCTAATCCGCAAATATGCTTAGTTTTCTTGCTTATTTTTGATAATCATTTTATACTTTCCTTATTGGAGGTAATTATGACTAAGAAACAACTTGCCATAGCGATAATTGAACGATTAAAAAATGAATATCCGGAAACTGTCTGTACTCTCGATTACGAAGAAGCCTGGAAGCTTCTTGTCAGCGTCCGGCTTGCGGCTCAGTGCACTGATGAAAGAGTGAATAAAATAGTCCCTGCACTATATGAAAAGTTTCCTGACATCTCATCCCTTGCTGATGCAGATGTTGATGAAATTGAAGCAATTGTCAGACCCTGCGGTCTTGGAAAAAGCAAAGCAAGAGATATTAGTTTGTGTATGAAAATGCTGCGTGATGATTTTGACTGTAAAGTCCCTGACAACATGAAAGACCTGCTCAAACTTCCCGGCGTAGGACGGAAAAGTGCCAATCTGATAATGGGTGATATCTACGGTCAGCCGGCAATTGTCACTGATACACACTGTATCAGACTTGTGAACAGAATGGGACTTGTAAACAATATTAAAGAACCAAAAAAGGTTGAAATGGAATTGTGGAAGATTATTCCCAAAGATGAAAGTAACAGCTTCTGCCACAGGCTGGTCGATCACGGGCGTGCAGTATGCACAGCCAGAACCACTCCATTCTGTGACAAATGCTGTCTGAATGATATCTGTAAGAAAAAAATATAATTCTAATTATGCTTTAATAGCCCATCGCATTTTTGTGGATTTTGCTCTCGGATTGTCAATACACTCTTTTGCGGTGGGTCTAATTACATCCTCAGCCACTTCCGAATATATGCCGGCTTTCTTACCACTCTTAAATGCTTTTTTGACAAGTCTGTCCTCTCCCGAGTGGAATGTAAGTATTGCAACTCTTCCTCCAGGTGCCAATGCATCAGGAAGCTTATCCATGAATTCATACAGCACCTCAAACTCGCTGTTAACATCTATTCTCAACGCCTGAAATACTCTCGCGCAACATTTTTTCACTTCTTCTTTTTTATCTTTCTCCGGAACTTTTCTAAGGGCATTTGTAATAGCCTGTGTAAGTTCCATTGTGGTGCTAATTTTATTTTTACCTCTGTTTATTTTTACAATTTCAGTTGCAACTTCTGAAGCATAAATTTCGTCTGAATTTTCAATAAGCATTCCCTCAAGCTCTTCTACTGAAATATTTGCAATTCGCTCTGCTGCAGATACACCTTTCTCAGGATTAAGTCTCAAATCAAGCGGTCCGTCATGTTTATATGAAAAACCGCGCTCCGGATTATCCAGCTGCATCGATGACACTCCGAGGTCCGCCAAAATAAAATCAAAAGGACCGTATTGTTTTGCAACTTCATCTATATTTCTGAAGTTAGTATTAATTGTAGTTACAATATCAGTTCCAAATCCCCTATCCTCAAGTCTCTTCGTAGTCTTCTTAATCTCAATTGGATCCGCATCAAGTGCGTAAATGTGGCCATTTCCCTCCAGGCATTTTAGCATGGCTGTAGTGTGGCCTCCGTATCCAAGAGTCGCATCAAGGCCAATCTGTCCCGGTTTAATTTTTAGAAAATCAATAATCTCATTTACCATTATTGATATATGCATTCCCGCAGGTGTCATGCCTTTGCTCTTGACTTTCTCGATGGTATCCTTGTATTTTTCAGGATTATGTTCCTTATATTTTTCCTCGAATCTTCTCGGGTGAGTTCCCTTGTATCTCTTTCTTCTCTTATGGGGAACTTCAGTTATATCTCCTTCATTTACTGTTTCTGTTTTTGTACTTTCCGCTTTTGCACTTTCCGCTTTTGCACTTTCTTCTTTTGTACTTTCCGCTTTTGCACTTTCTTCTTTTGCACTTTCCGCTTTTTTTGCTTCTTCTGTTATATTCTCTTCTCTAACAAATTCTTCCATAGTACTCCTTTGTAAATACTTTCCCGGTTTCTAATTTTTAGACATTATTTCTTCCATTTTATTAATTGCAGCTCTTTTCATTAAAAACATAAATATCAAAGAATAGACAATCATAAACATTCCGGGAAGAATAATTCCAAGGAAACTTACTATTATCAATTCTCTTGCTGCAGACAATACCAGTGATGTACCTACAAGAATCCATCCGATCATAATATACATCACTCCAATTCCTGCCTTATTCTGCTTCTCTTTATTTTCAAAAATATTTGACGTTATATCTGAAGATATTTTCTTTTCAAATTCCTCATACTGTTTTGTTGTAAGATTGGATGCGTAATATACTCTCTTATTTATAAATATCATCAAATCCACAAGAGACAGATTTTTTTTATCAGGTATTTTTTCTCCTGACACAGCCTCTATTTTTTCATATGGGATTAAAGCTTTTCCACATCTGATATTTTCTTTTTCAAAAATGATAAACACATTTTTCCTAACCAAATTGAATACAATAAACATAGCCGAAAAAGCATTAAGAATAATGAGTATTAACATTGTTTCAAAAGAAGATCCAAATGTAGAATTTGGCATTTTATACTCTATTCTGATAATATTAAGTTCTTGAAAAATCATACCTGCTATAAATAAAAGTATATAATTCTCACCATTTTTGTTTCTTCCTATAAAAGACAGTCCCTCCGGCTTTCTACTGTTCAAAAAATACTTTATCATCAAACTCATCATCAGAACTGCTACCAAACCTATCGATGCAGCCAGTAAATATTTTATTATCATCTTTATTCTCCTACCGATAATTTTTTCTTTGATAATTTTTTCATGCCCCTTTGTATTTTATACATTAATTCATAAAAAGTACAGAACAGAATAATAAATCTTCGTCATACAAACAGAAAGGCTATTACACAATCAGTGCAATAGCCTAAAACTCTATAACAGGATTTGTTACTATTTCATTTTAAATCTCCATTTATATACATATCTTTTTTCAGGATATATTTTTTTGTAATCTGTTCCAAACACATCATTCAAAATCATTCGCCACGTGTTTAATGCAGTTTCACCTTCTATTTCAATTCCGGAATTGTCCTTTCCCATGTAAACACAATTCAATACATTCTGCATCTTCTCGCTTTCAGCCTTCGCATCATATTCACTTTTTCTGTAAGAATTCATCTCAAACATAGGATATCTTGCACCGTGATCTGACTGAATAACTATCACTGAATCAGGATTGTCTTTCAATATATTGTCAACACAGTCTTCAAGCAATGAGTTGGTATATTTTAACTGGTTCAAGTATAATTCTTTGTTATGCCAGTTATACGCCTGACTGTCGTCATTTATCGGCTGGCCGTTCTCATCAAAAACAAATGGATGATGTGGTATCTGAAGATAACACATGGTCATTGTGGGACCATCACCTGTATGTTTGGCAGACTGTTTTAATGTTTCAACTGCCAGTTTCAGTTCATCCTTATATTTTGTAAATTTAGTATTGGATATAGTCGCCTCATCTTTTTTTGTTCTGAAAGCAATAAAACTTGATATCTCTCTTATGAAACTGTTATCAATAAGATATCCGTCAACATCTCTGTCCACACCTGCAAATATACAATCCGGCGAACTCTCAAACAATACGTTTGTTCCTTCTGTATTAAGTATTTTCTGATGATTAATAACATCAATATTATATCCAAGATCTTTTACAAATCTAAACAGTACCGGATTCTTAAAATACTTTATATTATTGCTCTGAACTCCGTCAATTGAAGTGACATACTGCAAATTCAAAATATTAGGCATAATCTCTTTTGTGAGAATCCCCTCATAATTATAAGTTGATTCTGAAATTGAAAACCCCTTACTTGTGAGATTATCAAGAAACTTTGAATTATCAAAATCATAGTAATATTTTAAATTCTCACTTCCACCATATTCATCAAGAAAAATATAGTAAATGTCCGGAGTGTTGTCTCTTTTTTGTGCATACTGCTCCACTTCCACAAATCCATCACATTCCTTCATGCTAATGAACTTTGGAACAGCGGTGCATACATTGATTAAAATTAGCGCTCCAAAAGTAATTATCACTACAGTGTTAACCAGCTCAAAATCCATTTTCTTTATTGATAGTATCACTAAAATTGCACACCATAGTATCAAAAGTAACGCCATGTTGTATCCTGTCGGAATCACACTGAGCACAATACATATAATATTAAAGATAATATTATAATTTATGAAAAAAATCATAAAAGCACAACTGACAATCCCTGCTTTAAATGTATTTTTAAATAATAATAACCCTATCAGATACACTGCAATCGAAATAATAAAAAACACAAACAATGGTGCGTATATCAAATCAATATGTGTCTCTCCAATATTACTTACATACATATAAATACACGGATACATGCACACCAGGAGTAATCCCAATATACTTAATAAAACATCTCTGTATTTCTTTTTTACTTTCATTATACATCTTCCATCATATTATTAAATTTCTTTAATCAAGTTTTCTGACAGAATCTCTTTCCAATATCTCAGATTCGTATATCACCTGTACTGACGTCTTGTCACCATCAATCTGCTTCATCAGAAGCTCTATTGTCTTTGCAACCATATCATCTGTAGGCTGCTTTACTGTTGTGAGAGATGGGTGATAGAATCTTCCCATATCTATGCCGTCAAAACCGATAATGGAATAATCCTCAGGTATTCTCTTACCTGCCTCTTTAATCGCCTTATATGCGCCCATGGATATAACATCGGAAATAGCGTATATTGCCGTAAAATCCAATCCTGATTCCAATAACCTTTTGGTTGTAACATATCCATTCTCAATGGAATATTCCGGTATATCATCACTCATAAATCTGACAAGTTCAGGATCAAATCTGATTCCGTGTTCATTCAAAGCCTGTCTGTAACCTTCAAGTCTGAGTCTTGCAACGGAATAATCTGCCTCTCTTCCGGCAAGCATTGCAATCCTCTTGTGCCCCTGACGACACAAATAGTCAGTGGCTATATAACCACCGTTCTTGTCATTAATTGATATAGTTGAACACTGACGTTTCGGTGCGTCCAAATTGACCGCAACCGTACATAACACGTATGGAATTCCCATCGCATTCAGTGTCACTTCGGGAGTATCCATCAATCCACCTAAAAAAATAACTCCCTTTAATCTCTTTTCTTTTGCAAGTTCAACTGCCACCTGTGCATCGTCCTGCTCAGTATTGACCGGCTGAATCATAAAAGAATATTGTAGTTCTTTCAGCCTTTCTTCAAACTTTGCAAGCATCTCAAGAAAGAATTGATTGTCAATTCCCTTTACCAACAATGCTATAGTGTTTGAGTCCGTACGCTTTAAATTTCTCGCACTGTTGTTAGGAATGTACTTCTGCTCTGCTATAACTTTAAGGATGCGCTGTTTAGTCTGTTCATTAATGCCGGGGTCATCATTAATAGCTCTGGATACAGTACTCACTCCTACGCCACACATCTTTGCAATATCTCTTATCGTCAAAGCTGCCATAGTAAAGTCTCCTTTGTATAGTTAAATCTTGTATTTAATTGTAGTACACTCGTCATATTTATTTCATTATAACACAATTTGTCAAATTATGATAAACCTATATTTATAGATGTCACACAATAGGTAACTATTCAGCCTTTCAGCAATAGGAAAATTATGCTTCACTCACTCCGGTTCCAAAAAAATTGCAAAGAGTTGTCGCTATCTCCTCCGCACTCTCTTTCTTTCCGTTCTCCTCCCATTTCAAAAATGTATTAAGAAGTGCTCCTGCATAAGAATATAATTCATATACAGACAGTTTATTCTCTGAGGATATATGTTCTACCATGAACTGATTAATTCCGTTTATCATAATTGAATACTCATTCTGTTTTGCCAACGTCAAAAAATAATCAGCATATCTGTCAAAAAAATTGAGGGCATACAGAATATGGTCATAATTCAAAAACTCTTTTGTAATTCTGTCCGCATCAGACTGCTGAAGATATTCACTTATTATAATATCCAGATAATCATTGAGCGCTGCGTGTGAAGAGTGATAATATTTGTAAAAACTCATTCGGGACACTCCAGCCCTCTTTGCAATATCAGATATTTTTAATTTGTCTAGAGGGGTATTCTTGAGCAAGGATACAATTGCTTCCGAAATACACATTCTTGTAAATTTACTTTTTTCGTTCTGATTTATTCTGATTTTCATTCAAATCTCCCTGAACAATTTTTAAAGTTTACATTTTTATCATATTTGTAAATTGTATCATAATTATTTAGGCAATACAATATAACGTAGTAATAAATACCACGTTGTTTTTTATCTGCGTGATGATTACAAAGGAGATTATAATGGTTAAATTTATAGCAGATTCATCCTGTGATAAAATCAGTTTTGAAGGAGTGAACTTTGAAAGTGTTCCACTCACCATTTATACTGATGAAAGAAGTTATTTAGATGACGATAAGATAGATGTACATGACATGCTTGATTATCTCAGCAATTACCATGCACGTTCTTACACTGCATGCCCTTCAGCCGACCAATGGTTAACTGCATTCGGAGATGCTGACGAGATATACGTTGTCACACTTACAAGCGGACTGTCAGGAACTTACAACAGTGCCTGCGTTGCAAAAGATATGTTTCTTCAGGATCACCCTGATGCCAAGATTCATGTTATAGATTCTCTGAGCACAGGCCCTGAGATGCACCTTATTGTTGAGAAGCTTATCGAATTGAAGAATGAAGGGAATTCATTTGAAGATACAGTTGCAAAGATTACCGAATACCTCAAGACTACCAGATTATTCTTCTCATTCTTCTCATTACACAATTTTGCACAGAACGGTCGTGTAAACAAAGTAGTCGCATCAGCAATCGGCATTCTCAATATCAGAGTTCTGGGAACAGCCGATGAAGAAGGTAAAGTTGGAGTAATCGCAAAGTGCAAAGGCGAAAAGAAGATGCTTTCATCTTTGATGGAAGAAATCGAAAAGGCCGGTTACAAAGGCGGCAAGTTCAGAATAAGCCACGTTGAGAATGAACCACTTGCACAGAAAGTTACCGAATTGATAAAAGAAAAATTTGCCAATGCCGACGTTCTCTATTATCCTGCAAAAGGACTTTGCAGTTACTACGCAGAGAGAAACGGTATCATTATTGGTTTTGAATGCTAGAAACGAAAAACAATAAAATGAATATATTCATTTTTTGATTGTTAAAAATGTAAAATAAAAGGTGAGTTTGAACAAACTCACCTTTTATTTTAGTATTATATTTTCAATGCCTCTAGTACTGTACAGCCTGATAGTTATTATTAACAACTTTCAAAATGTTATTGAACAGGAAATTATGTTGCTGCAAGGTTGGCATGCTCTTTTCCCTGTACAGGCTGTCTGCGATAGAATAAATCGAGAAATCAACAATATCACTGTAGACTTTTGTTCCGTCCGAAAGTATTGCGTATGCTCTGATTGCATATTGCTGACTGTATGCATCACTTGTAGTTCCGTTATCCACAAATGTCATTATATAACTGTTTGCTGAAGCCGACTTTGAATAACTTACCTCTGACAATCCTGCTGCTGTTGATTTGAAACTTCTGACATTCTGATTGTTACTTCCAACAACCATATCATTTGCCGAATAACCGTTACTCTTTATTCCAAGAATATTACCGTACTCAACAACATTCTTTCCATCTATCTGCGCTTCAACATTTGATATAATTCTAAATCCGTTTCTTGAGGTACTGTACTGAAGTCCGTATATCTCATTTGGAATCTTGTTATATTTTTCTCCATATACTGCCATGTCGTAGATCGAATATCCGTAATCCGTAGCTCTTTTTGTGCCGTGAATTTTGATATATCTTCCAACCACTTCCATATCAGACCCAAATAAGAGACTGTCATATCTGTTCTGTGTTGAACCAACACCCTTCACCTCGGCAACCTGTTCGTAATTCTGTCCATCCTCAGATACTTCAACGGTGTAATTTTGTGCACATGCAGCTTCCCATATTATATCCACCTTTTTGATTAACTTGCTCTCGCCCAAATCAAGAACAACATCCTGAGGATCAACTTTCTGAACCGACTCCCATCTTGATCCTATATTTTCATCAATGGCTTTCTTTGCCGTATTGTTATTATCAATTTCTGATGTGGCAGAGATTGATGCACCCTTTGCAAGGTCAGCATATGTCTTTGAGTCAATACTTACACTGTCCGGAAGTAACTGATTTCTGGTTGACGTAGTAAATGTATATTCAGGTTCAGGTGGCTCATACCCCTGTGGATTACCACACTCAATAAAAGCCCTTCCAAGTTCTGTAAGTTCTCCGGTTGCATTTGTCCAAAGAGCCGATGCTCCATTGTTATTATCATCTGTGTTATATGAGAACCAGCTGTATCTCTCAACATATGGTCGTTCATCAAGTCCCTCAAAAGCTGTCTCCAAAAATGCCTTTGCCTTCGCTCTTCCCTCAGCATCGTTGTATCCATATCCGCTAGGGGCAAACTCTGTTATCCATATCGGCTTGTGGTACATCTCATAAGTCTTATCAACTACGTCTGCAAGGAATGTTCTGGCAGCTTCAGCTCCTGAATAATTATTATAGTAACAATGAAGTGGAATGAAATCTATAGTGCTCTGATCCACTCTGTTCATAAATTCCTGCATCCATGTACCATTGCCCCATGAAGGCGAAAATGCAGGTGCCGGTGAACCAAGAATATAGTTTCTGCCGGCTACATTAAAGTTAGGCCAGTGCTGTAATACAACATCTACTGATGTGTTACTTCCACCATACTCATATCCCATGTCAGGCTCATTGTATGCCAAAAGATATTTGTAATTATTATCTATAACTTTTGAAATCTCTCCGTCATTTCCAACTCCCCAGATCATAGGTACGAATTCAATTTGATTATAATTTGTATAACTGTGTGGATTGGTACTCCAGCCATAATACCAGCTGGCTTTTAATTCAACCGGATCGATATGTCTTCCCATAGTCTCATTTACGGCAAGACCTTTCTTTGATATTCCAAAAGTAATCTCCGGTGATGATACCGTGCTTCCGTTACTCTGCACTGATTCAACTTTGAGTTTGTGAAGTGCAACTGAAGTAGTATAATATCTGAAACTTGTTGTGGTTGATGTTCCAACGTTCTTTCCGTCCACGTAAATATTATACTTTTGCGTGTCAGCCACACTCTCCCATGTAAAATCATTGTAACCTGCTGCAAGCAGCTTTCCATCCGTCGGGCTTGTGATTTTGACTGCTGTCGCCGCATAAACCTGCTCTGTGCCATTAAACGTCATCTGTTCCGGCATCACTCCCAAAGGTCAGTGTAAATGCCGCGGTCAGTGCAATACCTTTCATTAAATTCTTTCTCATTTCCTTTTTTACTCTCCTCTCTTTTCTCCAAGACTTTTAACATTTTTTCCCTTTTTAAAATCTTTAGTTATATTAATTTAATTCTTTTATTTATAGCCATTTATTACCCGGATTTTTTTTACATTTCAATTACATTATTTAATCTTAAAATACAATACTTTCTTCCCTTTGTACAATCCTTTAAACTTGATTGTAACCTTATATTTTCCTTTCTTCTTAGGCTTCTTATTGTACTTAACCTTATAATACTTATTGGATATACTGTTTCCTTTTGAATCCCTCACAATAATTACCGGTTTCTTTGTTTTTCCGTTGTATTTGAATGTCTTCTTTTTTAATTTGACCTTTTTTATATGATATATGGTACCTCGTATTTCCTCACCGCACTTATCACAAACAAAAACTTTTTCCCCGTCCTTTTTCAAAGTCGCTTTTTTTACAACTTTGGTACTTCCATAGGCATGCATACAGACGTCTGAAATAGTAAAGAAATTGACATCATATTCAACTTCTTTGTCGAGCCCTGTAATTTTGACATTGAATACATCTCCACTCTTATATTCCACGCCATCAGGTCTGAATATGATACACCCCTTTGCTCCATAGCCTTCATTGTTTACGGCAAAATATCCTTTCGAAGCATTCTGCGAGAATAACCAAGTCTTATTATCACTCTTACGCTTTAATATAACCTTGACCTTTGAAGCATTCACCTCTTTGCCCATGCTTATGCTCCATGCATTATTATTTTCAAAGTACTCGATTGGCATATTCTGAGCCGGCCATGCCACTCCGGAATAATTGGTAGCCTCGAGAAAACCATCAAATGCATACATTACTGAAAAAGTTCCTACACTCTTATCATATACAGAACCAAATCCTGTCTGCTTCATTGTGGGATTAAGAATCCATCTTCTATGACCTAATCTTCCAATGTTGTAATCATCTGAATCGTTCATCCATGAATGAATAATAGTGGACTCCAATCCATGGTTCCAACTTGCCCAGGCAAGATTGCTGCTTGAAGCACCAAGTACTGCCTGATTATACAAACTGTCGCTAATGCCTTCAGGTCTTGCAGGAGAGTGTGATATGGACTGATTTAGAGCCATAACAAAAGCCGCTGCCTGAGCCTGTTCAGTATACGTAGAATTAATTTTTACTTCGTCATATATTCCCGCAATGTACCTGATTGCATTCAAAGTCTGTAATGCGGACTTTTGAGTCTCAGATGTTAATTTTCCTTTATTTCCGTTTGCTTTCAATACAGGTGTGGTTGCAAAAGTGACATTGTTATCAAGATTTACACTGTGTTCCTGTAAATACTGCTTAATCTCATCTTGAGAGTGATAGTTAACATATATTCCCGTAGATGCATTACACAGCTGAACATTGGTGCCAACGAACAACGCCAAAGCTACCACGCACATAATGCTTTTTTTCATTCCTAATTGTCTCCTTCAATTATTTCTGAACTATTCAATTTTTATGTAAAAAACTACTGTCCGTTCCACAAAAAGCTATATTACATAATAACATTTTATTTCATATTTTTCAACGTAAGTACACTCGTCGTTTAAGTTTGAAACGTGCGCCGCCAGGCGCACAACAAAAAGAAGAGTTGTGTTAGTGTTTTAAACTTACTAACGCAACTCTCCTTTTTTTATACGTACTGAATATCAACTCCGCAGAATGATGCTTTTCCCACAAGAATTAAATCTACAACTCCTGCACCGGATGGCTCACCGCTATAATTAATTGCACCCATTGATGCATCCAGATTATTTTTCACATTCCAATCTCTTGGAACATAGAGCTGAACTCCTGAACACTTACAATCAAATGTTACAATTGCTTCTCCACTTGGAATGCAAGCTTTGTCCAAATATACTTCAGCTCCTGAACAGAATGCAGAAATATCTACTCTTCTTAAATCTTCTGACTCAACGTATTTCTGAAGTCCGCCAAATTTGACTTTTGCCTCAACATACTGGTCGCTTGAAATATCCACTTTTGCATAATTTGTCTTTTTATTACTGTATTCACTTAATTTCTTATTCATTTTAACTTCAACTTTCATTCCGCCAAATATAATATTTAATCCTATCGTTCCAAATAAAGCTGCAAGTAATACCGGAAACGGAGTGATGTTTTCCAATCCAAGTTGTTTATCCCATATAATGCAAAGAAAAGCTAGCGGAAAAAGAATTCCGGCAAACTCCAAACCAACTAAGCTTCTAATCATTATTCCCACACATATTGCAGTAAGTAATAATTCCCCGATACTTATTCCAATAAAGCTAAACGATGCTCCGAGCAACACATAAAATGCTGCAGCTATAAATACTACTCCCCAGAAAACATTCCTATTATTCATCTTATCTACCTCATTTCATTCATAATATTTTTTAGATTTTTGTAATATGATCTTGATGCATATACCTTTTTATTCGTGTGTTCAAATTCCACAAGACTGGATGCTGTGATATTTCTTGTAATTGAATAAATCTTTATTGCATTAACAATAGTGGATTTTGAAATTCTGCAGAACTCGCTTGGAAGAATATTTTCAAGCTCATACAACTTGTACTTCGTCGTGAACATTTCATCCTTCGTATGGGCTCTTACACTGTCTGAATCTGACTCAAAAAACAAAATATCTGACACATCAATATAGAATTCTTTATCTTTCTTGTAAAGCGTCAGCTTCCTGTCTTTCTTTGACGCGTCTGCAATCATCTTATGTATTCGACTAACTGATTCATTTATTTCTTTACACTTTATTAACACTTCATCTTCTATGCATTTTTCATCAATCTCAATAGTAATTTTCATTGCCTCCCTCCTTATGCCATCATTATATTTTTCAACCAATGGATTGTAAAGGCATTTTCGGCAACAGGTAATAATTCAACTGTAAGCGGTATTTTTATAATAGCAAATGCATCCTTTCCAAACATTTTTGTTCTATAGTTAAGTTCAGAGAACTCTCCTATAAAAGAAAGAAACTCCCCAACTCAGTCCAACTGAATTGGGGAATTTTATCATCATCCTTAATCAAAAATATATTCAATTAATTCATCATATCTTTCTGTATAATTTGATTCGTCAATCAACACCAGATTACAATCCTTTTCTTCGATTCCAAGCGCTTTGGCAATCTTGGTTCCGTAAATGTTAATTCCTATTGGAATATTATCTTTTTTGTTATCGCTGTGTGCAATAATCAACTTATCTGAAATCTTATCGAGTTGTTCTTTCGGCAAAACATCATTTAAATTGCAGGCAACATCAAGATTCTTCACATACTCCAATCCTTCACTGTCGCACAAAATATATCCAACAGCTTTTCCCTCAATCAGAGTATCAAGTGACATTACATTATTGAAATTATTGCTTGCCGGCTCACCGTCAATAAAAGTAAAATTAATACTCTTGTATGATACCGTGCTCTTCTTATCACTGATTCCAAATGCTTTCTTCATATTGTCAGAAAGATATTTGCCTGCATCATCATCTACTTCAATGTTAATTATCACACCCTGCATAATCTGAGTCTTCTTTGAAATAAATACATCTTTTATAATGAGACCTGCCACCAGCAATACAACCAATGCAATGATAGTCGGAACAAGATAATAAGACTTGTAATATTGCTTTTTTTCTTCAGCAGAAAGGGACATAAACTTGTCCTTTTCCTTTTTTATTTTTACTTTCAGGGAATCTTCTCCCCAGTTACTTTCTTCTGCCATTTATTAAAGAGCTTTCTTTATTGCTGCAAGTAACTCATCATATGTTTCAAATGCTTCAAGTTCAGGATTGTCAGCCTTAATCTGATCTGTTGATTTGAACAGGAATCCTGCCTTACTTGCCTTGATCATGCCCAAGTCATTGTGGCTGTCTCCGCTGGCAATTGTCTCATATCCGATAGACTGTAAAGCTCTTACTGTTGTATATTTTGAGTTCTCACATCTCATCTTGAAACCTGTAATCTCTCCGTTATCGGCAACTTCAAGTGAATTGCAGAAAATTGTAGGCCATCCAAGTTTCTTCATAAGTGGGCTTGCGAACTGTGTAAATGTATCACTAATAATAATAACCTGTGTCATAGAACGAAGCTCATCCAAGAATTCTTTTGCTCCAGGAATAGGATCAATCTTTGCAATTGTATCCTGAATCTCTTTGAGTCCCAAACCGTGCTCTTTTAAAATTCCAAGTCTCCAATTCATGAGCTTATCATAATCAGGCTCATCTCTTGTTGTTCTCTTAAGTTCAGGAATTCCGCTTTCCTCTGCAAATGCAATCCAAATCTCAGGTACTAATACTCCTTCTAAATCAAGACATACGATATTCATTATTTTTCTCCTTATACTGTGATTATTTTATGATTACTTATATGCTACTGAATGTGTCGCTTATTATAACGATAATAATATGTTTAAATTACACCAGCACATACACACTAAACAAAATAAAGTATAACACAATAAATATTTCACTACAAGTTACTTAGCGCTAAGTATTTATTCAATATTTAATGCATCTACAACTTTTATGGATGATGCATATATACAAGGAATTACTGATTATTTTCTTTTTGTTCCTTTAGATAATTGGCTATTTCCGTCTGTCCATATTGTCTTGCATACTCATAAGCATCAACATCTTTAAGAGACCCTATATCATAAGATGCATCCAAATCAATACCATTCTCTACAAGATATTTAACAACATCTATATGTCCGTTGTAGATGGCTGCAAAAAGTGGGTTGACATCAAAATCACTTGTGTCCAAAATTGCTCCATTTTCCAATAATAGTTCAATAATATCCTTATGTCCCTTAAAAGCTGCATTAGTTAATGGTCCTGCATTACGATTTCCTCCTTTCACATTAACGTTTGCACCTTTTTCTATTAAATATTTTACCACATCATACATACCATATCTTGATGCATCATGAAGCCATGTTCCCCAAATAGTAACATAATCTACCAACTCATTATTATTATCTATAACACTCTTTATATACATTAAATTGTTGTTTTTTATCGCCT
>JAEEGL010195383.1_pt1 | contig 28985 bp, 15 predicted proteins | sample 9134231 | NCBI WGS metagenome assembly JAEEGL01 (sample SAMN16246548, study PRJNA631951) | gut metagenome | biome: gut microbiome; feature: rumen; material: fiber-attached | host: Bos | place: Iran: Karaj | collected 2018-10 | reverse complement strand
TTCGAGACATCAATGCCAATAAATCGAATAAATTTCATACCTTTGCGGCGTTTAAAGTTACGGGAGGGGCAACGTGCAGGGCCGTAAGCCAGATCTTTTAAAGGCGTGCAGCGAACACGTCAATTCTCTAACAGGTACTGCAGCCGTGCACATGGGCAGAGGAGACTAAATCCCGGGTAAGAGCTATGTCTAAGGGCAGAAAAGTTCACTACCTCCGCCTTGCCTCTCTCCTTTTTGTTGAAAACGGGGGCAAAGGTAGTGAAAAAACAGGAAAGGCAGACGTCTTAATCCCGCTGAAAAGCCTTCTGGTTAGCTGTTGACGGTTCTCTGGTTCACGTCCGCCTGTATTTCTATCTCTTGTATGCGTCTATTTCAACATATGGTTTCTGTCGCTTGATGACGGCAAACATCCTCAGTACCAGCTTGAACTTGATGGCGTTGAGCACTATGCCTGAGTGCTTGCCCTCAGCCTTCTTACGCTCCCAGTATGCCCTTATGCCGGGATCATACCTGATTGCTACCAGGCAGATCAGGGACAAGTCTGCCTTGGCCTGTGTGAATCCTTTCCGTGACACGTGCTCGCCACCTCTGACGCTTACTCCTGATTCTTTCTTGGCAGGGGCAATGCCGATGTAGCAGGCATACTTGCGCGGATTGGTTATCGAAGTGAAGTTCTCTGTCAGGATGATGGTCTCCACGGCAACGACAAGCCCTACGCCCTTGATGGAGCACAGCAGCTCATAGTTCCTGCTCAGGACAGGATCACTTTCTATTATCCTTCGGATTTCCGCGTCTGTCTGGCGTATCTGTTCTGTCAGCAGGCCAAGCCCAACCTTCTTACGCTCCTGGGAGCCCTCTGTGTCATATATGGAGATATCATGCAAATGCTGTTTATAGAGGACGGACTGTCTGGTGTACTGTTTGCGCTCCGCCATCAGGCGCTTCAGCTTGAAATAAGCATCGCCAGGTAATTTTGAAGGTGAAGCCTTGATCTTACGGCAGTGTTTCTCGCAGTATATGGCTATGCGGAAAGAGTCCATCTCGTCGGTCTTGATGCGGTCAAGCGCGCGTTCGTTCTCTCCAAGGTCCGGCTCGAAGCGGTGCATCTTGCGTGGCTGCACCATGCCATATATATAGCCTCTCATCTCAAGCCAAAGACGGAAATCCTGGCAGTAAAGGCCGGTGTGTTCCATACAGAACAGCACACATTCCCTGTTTACGCCAAGCTTCTTCAGCCACCTGTCAATCTGGATGTAGCCTGATTCTTTGTTGTCTACCCGGATGTGTCCGTGCTTCCAGTCAACCACAACTCCGTCATAGTAGGCCAGGTCAAGCCAGTTCTTCGACACATCCACTCCAATGTACAACTCTCTGTTCATACGCTCTTTCCTTTACGTTTTATTTGACAAAAGGAATCAAGAGCAGAGCAGAGAAGGAGTGAAGGCTCAATCTCACTTAGGTTCGCATCCAGAGAGAGTATTAGTTCCCTTATAACATTCCTTTACACTTGGACTACTCTTGTTCCATGGGTGCAAAGGTAAAAGATGGTTCTCCCTCAACGTCTCACCCAAGATTTTCACCACGAAATGGTAATCATAACTAAAACGACTAACTAAAATATTACGAATACACCTTTAAGCAAGACACAGTATGGCATCTACGTGGAGAGTGCCAACCGTAAAGGAGAGATTTGCTACAATCTCCCCTATCTTTATACGCTGGACAAGAGCCTGGATGCAGACAGGCTTTGCAGGGCCATCGAGACGGCGATGAAAGCGCATCCGACATTGTTCACACGAATCGTACTGAACGATGACGGAGAACCCATGCAGACCATTGACCTCCCCTCCCATCAAGGGCAGGGGTGGAGTCTCTCCGTTGAGGACATCGATAATTTCGAGACGGTGAAAGCCTCGTTGGTGCAGCCCTTCGACATTTTCAACAACCGGCTGTTCCACATCCGTTTGCTGCGTTCTGCCAGCAATTTCTTTCTGTTCATAGACATTCATCATATAATTTTTGACGGCGCATCATTGCGCATCCTGCTGGGCGACATCGACAAGGCCTATCATGGCGAGGCACTCAAAGCAGAGGAAGTGACGCTGGCCGAATTGGCTGCCGCCGAGGAGGCTGCAAGAAATACTCCTGCATTTGGTGAGGCGAAGGAGTGGTATGCCAAGAACTTCGACTGCGGAGACTGCTTTACACAGCTGATTCCTGACTTGGAAGAAACCACCGTCACGGAGGACAGTCTGTTGCGTACATTCAGTATGAGCATGGAACGGGTGGAATCGTTCTGCAAGACTAACGGCATCTTCAAGAGCACGCTGTTCACCCAGGCATACGCCTTGCTGCTGGCCAAGTTCAACAATGAGCAGGAGTCGTTGTTTACCACTATTTATAACGGAAGGCAAGACAAGCGAATGGCTCGTACCGTGGGTATGTTCGTCAGGACGCTGCCTGTCTATGCAAAGTTCACGGCAGAGACCACGGTGCTCGATTTCCTGCGGGCCGGGCAGGAGCAGATGGGCGGTTGCCGCAAGCACGAGGTCTATTCATACGCCGACCTGATGGAGGACATCAAACCCCAGAGCAACTCCATGTTTGCCTGGCACGCCGGGCTGTTCGCTGACGACACGATGGGCGACAAGCCCATGACGGTGGAGCGCATCGGCAACAGCACGATCGACGCACCACTCTATCTGAAGGCATTCATCCTCGACGGCCACTATCATGTAAAGGCCGAATATCGCAGCAACGATTATTCTAAGGAGTTGATAGCTCAGATCCTGGAGAGCTACGAGGCAGTGGTGGAGGGACTGCTGACGTGCAAGTACTTGCGCGACATCGACATTACGACAGCGGCACAAATGGAGTTGCTCGATAGCTTCAACCAGACCGATGTTCCCTACGATAATACACAGACCATTGTTTCGCTGTTCCGTCGCCAGGTCAAAGAGACGCCTAACAACATCGCCGTGGTGTTCAAGGACAAGCAGTATACATATAAAGAGGTGGACGAGATGAGCGACCGGATAGCGGCATATATCGACAGCCTCACCCCTAACCCCTCTCCCGAGGAGAGGGGAGTGGTTTCCGTTCTCATTCCCCGCTGCGAGTGGATGGCCATTGCCTCGCTGGGTGTTTTGAAGGCCGGCTGCGCTTACCAGCCCCTTGACTCCAGCTATCCGAAGGAGCGTCTGAACTTCATGATGCAGGATGCCAATGCCAAGCTGCTGATAAGCCTCACCCCAAAGGGAGAGGAGAGTGAATGGCTTGAAGGGTTGGATGTACTCAAAGAAAACAATATCCCCATACTTGACCTATGCGATTTTGGGTCATTACCAAAGGTAACTACTTCCCTCCCTCGCAGGGAGGGGCAGGGGGGAGAGTCTCCTGAGGCTCTTTTCATCCTCCTCTACACCTCCGGCTCGACAGGCGTGCCTAAGGGCTGCCAGTTGACGCATGGGAACCTTGTCTGCTTCTGTCATTGGTACCAGCGTTTCTACGACCTAAAGCCAGAACATCGTGTGGCAGGCTACGCCAGCTATGGCTTCGATGCCTGCATGATGGATATGTACCCTGCGCTGACCTGCGGAGCAGCAGTGCATATCATTCCCGAGGAAATTCGCCTCGACCTGATGGCATTGAACGACTACTTCGAGCAGAACCATATCACCCACTCGTTCATGACGACGCAGGTGGGATATCAGTTCGTTTCCAACATTGAGAACCATTCGCTGAAGTATCTCTCCATAGGAGGCGAGAAGCTGGCTTCGCTAACCCCGCCCACGGGCTATAAGTTCTACAATGTCTATGGCCCGACGGAGTGCACCATCTTCACAACGATCTACTGCGTGAACAAGAAGTTGAAGGATATCCCCATTGGCCGCCCGCTTGACAACATGCGCTTATACATTGTAGACCCGCAGGGCCGTCGTCTGCCCGTTGGTGCTGCTGGCGAGCTTTGGGTCAGCGGTCCTCAGGTAAGCCGTGGCTATCTGAACCGCCCGGAGAAGACGGCAGAGACCTATATTGACAATCCCTTTGCCGGGAATTCCGGAATATCTGGGAATTCCGGAGAACCTGGAAAATCTGGAAAGTCTGGAGAACCCGCCCCCCCCCGATAAATACTCCCGCGTTTTTCGGACCGGCGACATCGTCCGCTATCTGCCCGACGGCAATATCCAGTTCGTGGGCCGGCGCGATGGACAGGTGAAGATTCGTGGATTCCGCATTGAGCTGAAGGAGGTGGAAGCTGTCATCCGCGAGTTCTCCGGCATCAAGGATGCCACCGTCCAGGCCTTTGATGAGGAAGGAGGCAGTGGCGGCAAGTTCATCGCTGCCTACATCGTCAGTGATCAGCAGATAGACATTGAGGCGCTGAATAACTTTATCCTCGACCAAAAGCCTCCTTACATGGTGCCCGCCGTGACGATGCAGATAGATGCCATTCCCCTGAACCAGAACCAAAAGGTGAACAAACGTGCCCTGCCGAAGCCCGTTCGGTCTGTTGCGACTGAGTCGCAACCCACGGAAAACGCACCGATGAACGTGCTGGAGGAGCAGCTGCACCAGCTCATCGCGGAGGTTATCAAGAACAAGGACTTCGCCATTACTACGCCGCTGAGCTATGCCGGCCTGGACTCCATCTCCGCTATCCGCCTGGCTGTCCTGGTGAACAAGTGCTATGGCGTAGCTCTCGACTCAAAGTCACTCATCCGGGGTGGCACGCTGCAGACTATAGAGAATGAGATATTAAAAATGACCCTTCTCCAACCAGAAGGGAACATTCACACTCAAAGCCAGAAACAAACTACTCCCCTCTCTCAAGGGGGAAGGTCTGCTCCTTTATCCTACGCTCAACAGGGTGTCTACTTCGAGTGTCTGAAGAATCCGACATCTACCATTTATAATATTCCCTATCTGCTGACTTACCCTGTGGGTACTGATGCTGCAAAGTTAGCCGAGGCCGTGAAGCGTGTGGTGGAGGCCCATCCTGAGCTTAACGTACATTTCGCTACTCAGGGTGATGCCATTGTTCAGACCTTGGAGGACAGCGTGCCTGTGGAGGTGCCCATTACTGAAATGACCAATGAGGCCTTGGCCACCTATAAGAATGAGTTCGTGCAACCATTCAATCTGCAACGGCCTCCGCTTTATCGTTTCGAGGTGGTCAAGACTGAAAGCACCGTCCACCTCTTGATGGATGTTCATCATCTCGTCTTTGACGGTGGCTCTGCCGACCTCTTCATCCGTCAGGTAAATAGTGCGCTCGACGGTTCTCCCGTCGAGAAAGAGGACTATACCTATCTCGACTTCGTAGCCGACCAGCAACGGGCTGAGGACAGCGACGGTTTCCGCGCTGCCCAGCAGTTCTTTGCAAAGAAGCTTGGTACTAGCGAGGGTGCCAGCGAGATTCCTGCCGACCTCTCTCCTGGCCATTCGGAAGAAGATGAGGCTGGTCAGGGCTTCATCGGCGAGGCAGTCTGCAAGCCCGATTACGACAAGGCCACGACCTTCTGCCGTCAGCACAACATCACGCCCGCCCATCTGTTCCTTGCCGCCACGGCCTACGTTGTCTCGCGCTACACCAACAACCGCGAGGTCTATCTCTGCACCGTCAGCAGTGGCCGCTCCAACCTGAAGATTGCCGATACGGTGGGTATGTTCGTCAACACCGTTGCCCTCGGCCTGAACGTCGCCGACGTAAGTGTCAGTGAGTTCCTGCAGCAGACCGGCGAGACCTTCGGCGAGACCCTGCGCCATGAGGATTATCCCTTTGCCCGCATCGCCACCGACTTCGGTTTCCTCCCCTCCATCGCTTACGCTTATCAGGTGGGTGTCTTGTCGGAGTACAACGTTAGCGGCAAGCCCGTCAATCAGGAGCTGTTGGAGCTGGACGTCCCGAAATTCAAGATTAACATCAAGATAGAGTCACGTGGCGTGGTCGTACAGTACGACGATGCCATCTATTCCGAGCGGTTAGGAACAGCCCTTGCCGAGAGTATCGTGGCGGTTGCCGAACGTATGATAGCTCAGCCCGACAGCCGTGTCAGGCAGCTCTCCATCGTGAGCAAGAACCAGGAAGAGGAACTGTCCCACCTGCGGCAGACTGCCACGGGAGATGCTCCGTTCAAGTTCTTCCATGACTGCATCAGTCACTTCGCCCAAAGTCAGCCCGACCACGAGGCCCTTGTGGCTTGCGATGCCAAATTCACCTACAAGGAAATGGACGAGGCTACCAACCGCATTGCCAACGGTCTACGTCAGCGTGGTGTGAAGGAGGGCGACCGTATAGCCCTGCTCCTGCCCCGTACCAGCCGTCTCATCCTCTCGCTCTTCGGCGTGATGAAGGCCGGAGCTGCCTATATCCCCTGCGACCCCGACTATCCCGCAGACCGCGTGAAGCTCATCTTGGAGGACAGCGAGGCCAGTTACATCATCGGACCTACCCCCCAGCCTCTCCCCGAGAAGGAGGGAAGTGGTTTCCAAATGCCACCAGAAAAATGGCTTGACGTGGAGGAACTACTGGCTACAGATGTAACTACTCCCCTCTCTTTGGGAGAGGGGCCGGAGGAGAGTCTCTTGGCCTACCTCATCTACACCTCCGGCTCCACAGGCCGTCCCAAGGGTGTGATGCTCCACCACGCCGGCATCTGCAACTACCTCTACGGCCATCCCGCCAATGTCTTTGCCAATGCTGTGCTGACTGATGCCGAGCGAGTCCTCAGCGTGACGACCATCTCCTTCGATGCTGCCCTGCAGGACATCGGCATGGCCTACTTCAACGGCAAGACGCTCATCCTCGCTACTGAGGAGCAGGCTAACAACCCCCTCGAGCTGACGCAGCTTATCAGCGAGCAGCATGTAAACATGGTCAGCGGTACTCCTTCGCGCTGGCAGACCTGGCTCACCAGTCCCGACTTCTGCGATGCCATCGCAAAGGTTAAGATTTGCCGTGCCGGAGGTGAGAAGTTCAGTGATGCCCTCTTAGCAAAGATGCGCAGCGTCACCAAGGCCCGCATCTTCAACTGCTACGGCCCGACGGAGATTACCGTCGCCTCGAATAATGCCGAACTTACCCATGCCGAGCTGGTCACCGTCGGCAAGCCACAGCTGAACGTCAAGGAGTTCATCGTCGATGGCGACGGCAACGAGCTGCCCGTCGGCGTTGTCGGCGAGCTCTACATCGGCGGTCGTGGTTTGGCCCGTGGCTATAACAACCTCGACGAGATGACCCGTGAGCGCTTCGTGGATTATCATGGCGCTCGCATCTACAAGTCGGGCGACTATGCCAAGTGGCTGCCCGACGGCAATGTCGTCATCCTCGGCCGTACCGACCACCAGATAAAGCTTCGTGGCCTACGTATAGAATTGGGCGAGATAGAGAACGTGATGCTCAAGGTAGAGGGCATGAAGAAGGTGGTCATCCTCATTCGCAAGCTGAACGAGAAGGAGCACCTCTGTGCCTACTACACCGCCGACCGGGAGATTGCCCCCGACGCCCTGAAAGCAGAAATCTCGAAGAGCCTGACGCAGTACATGGTGCCCACGGCCTACCTCCAGCTGAAGGAGATGCCGATGACGCCCAACGGCAAGACCGACGTGAAGGCCCTGCCCGAGCCTGTCCTGGCCATAGCCTCTGCCTACGAGGCTCCTGCCAACGACACCGAGCGCACCTTCTGCGACATCTTCGCCGGCATCCTGCAGATGGACCGTGTGGGAGCCACCGACAATTTCTTCGAGTTAGGAGGCAACTCGCTGGTGGTCATGCAAGTCATCATCGAGGCCGAGAAGGCTGGTATGCATGTGGCTTACGGCGATGTCTTTGCCAACGCCACACCGCGCCAGCTGGCCCGCATAGTAGGTCACGCTTCCGAGCGTGATGACAACCGTCCCGACGAAGTGAGCGGCTTCGACTACACCGCTATCGACAACCTCCTCCAGCGCAACACCCTCGACAACTTCCGTCACGGCGAGCGCCAGACCTTGGGCAGTGTCCTGCTGACAGGTGCCACCGGCTACTTAGGCATCCACATCCTGCGGGAGCTCATCGACTCCGATGCCGAGAATATCTACTGTCTTGTTCGTGGCAAGAGCCAGGAGAAAGCTGAGAGCCGCCTCCGCACGCTGCTCTTCTACTACTTTGCCAACTCCTTCAAAGCCCTCTTCGGCACTCGCCTCCATGTCATCCTTGGCGATGTGACGGAAGACCTTGGCGCGGTATGTTGCGACTCAGTCGCAACAAACATAACCACCGTATTCAACTGTGCCGCCATCGTGAAGCACTTCTCGGAGGGCACGGAGATTGAGGACGTGAACATCGGCGGTGCCCAGCGCTGTGTGGACTTCTGCATCAAAACTGGTGCCAAACTCGTCCACGTCTCCACAGCCAGCACCCGTGGTCTTTGGGTGAAATCCCCCAAACGACCAAACGACCAATCTCCCAGTCTCCCAACCTTCACCGAACAGCGCCTCTATATGGGACAGTACCTGGGCAACAAGTACATCTACTCGAAATTCATGGCCGAGCGCCTCATACTCAACGCCGTGGCCCTTCATGGCCTGAACGCGAAGATTATGCGTGTGGGCAACCTCGCTGCCCGCTCCACCGACGGTGAGTTCCAGGCAAACTTCCAGACCAATTCATTTATGGGTCGCATCAAGGTCTTTAATATGCTTGGCTGCTGTCCCTACGCCATGCGTAACAAGCGTGTGGAGTTCTCGCCCATCAACGAGGTGGCACACGCCATCGTCCTGCTGGCCACTACACCGAAGGAATGTACGGTGTTCCATCCTTACAACATCCACGGCCAGTTCATGGGCGACGTGCTCATGGGGCTGCAGAACGTCACGGGAGGTATCCACTTTGTGGAGCAAGAAGAGTTCGCCGCTGCTATGGAGCAGGCTAAGGAGGATCCGCAGAAAGCCCGACAGATGGCTTCCCTGCTGGCTTACCAGGACATGGCCCACGGACAGAAGACCACTGACGTGGCACGCGACAACGACTACACCACGCAGGTGCTCTACCGCCTTGGCTTCTCGTTCTCGCCCACCTCGTGGGACTACGTCGAGCGCATGCTCATTGCTATTGGAGGTTTCGGATTCTTTGAAAACTGACGATTGACTATTGAAAGCGACAAGTCTGCTATAACTGCTACAGAACAATCGTCTTCAACTCCTCACATAATCTATGAAGAACGACCTGAACAAGCAATTCTATAACTACCTGTGGGCTTACATCCTTGTAGCGCTCTCAGGCTGTTTGGGAAATGTGGTTGATGGCATCATTGTCGGCAACCTTATCGATGCCGATGGCGTGAGTGCCATCAACCTCTCGAAGCCCATCAACCAGTTCATCTTCACCCTCCACCTGCTCATCAATGCTGGTGCGGGTATGCTTGTTGGCTATGCCCTGGGGCAGAAGGACATCTTGAAAGCCCGGCAACTCTTCACCCTCGCCCTTACTACAAGTGTGGGTATCGGCGTGCTGCTGACCATTTTTGGCGGCTTGCTATTCCCTGACCAGACGGCCCGTCTGCTATGCAGCAACGAGCAGATTCTCCCCATGGCCCGCGACTACATGCAGGTGCTGCTACTGGGCAATCCGGCGTTCATCCTCATGTGGGGACTCTCCACGATGGTAGGTGTCGACGGCCAGCCGAAGCTCGTCTCTGCGGCCGTCATCATCGACAATGCCGTCAATCTCTGCCTCGACATCGTCTTCATCCAGTGGCTGGGCTGGGGCATCACCGGCTCGTCTGCCGCCACCGTCGTCGGACATCTTGTCGGCATCGCCATCCTGCTCACGCATTGGAGAAAGCCGGAACATCGCCGCCTGTTGCCTAGCTTTGGGACGAATGAGGTTAATGGGAGTTATAAGGTTCTCTCAAAGATTCTTTCTCAAGGTGCTCCCCTCGCCATCGCCTCCATTTCTCTGACGTTGTTGTTGTTCTCAGCCAATACCATTGTGCTCTCCACCTTTGGCCAGACGGGCATTTTCGCCTTTGCCGTCTGCATGAACCTGCTGCAGGTCTACAATCTCTTCCTCTCAGGCACTTGCCAGACGCTGCAGTCGCTGGGTGCAATCCAGGTGGGCAAGGGCGATGCCGACGGTGTACGGATGGTAATCGGCAAGGCTTTCCGCTTCATCACGGTGGCGATGGCTGTCACCTGTATCTTCGTGTGGATAGACCCGCAGACGATTGCCGCCCTTTTCGGTGCCGACAACCCCGACTACATCTACGAGACCGACTCCGCCCTACGCATCTTCGCCTTGAGCTTCATCCCCTTCTGCTACATCTATGTGCTGATGATTGTCTACAAGCTCTACAAGCACCATCGCATGGCACTGTTCATCTCATTTGCCCTCTCCCTCACAGTCATCCCCGTGCTCTGGGTCATGGCCAGGCTAGCGCCCGGCTATCTCTGGTATAGCTATCTCATCGCCTACCTCATAGAGGCAGTAGTTATCGGTCTTCTGCATCTGCTGACCATAAAGCACTCTTCCTAAACAGGAAGTTTTAGTTGTTAATCTTCGATGTCATCTCTGAGCGCACGCCCTCGTAGCTGCGGAGGAAAGCCTTGGCAGAACCGAAGGAGAGGAACATGTCGAGGCGCACGGGTATGTGGTTCTGGTCGTCGGTGACGAAGAATCTGATAAGCTCGTGGGTCTTACCGTTCTCGTGCTCGTAGAAAGAAAACACGAGACAGCGGAACTTCTCCTTTGTGGAGCTGACCTTGAAGGTGTCCTTGCCACGGTACTCCATCCAGGAGTTGGAAAGCTTTTTTGCATCGCTGATGGGAAGCGCAATGATGTCACCCTTCTTCATCTTTGAAGCGTCGAAGTTGCGGGCGCGGAGAAAGATGCTCATCATATCGTAGATGCACGAGGCGTATTCCTTCTCCTGCCAGATGTGCTCGCCCTCGTCGGTGACGCGGTGCATCTTCAGGTGGCAGTTGCTACGTGGGTAGGTGTACCACAACTCGTCGATGTAGTAGCGCTTGCCCTCACGGGCACCCTTGCGGAAATAGACTGGAGCAAGGTCTTTCGTGGAACAAAGTGAGAGGAGCGTGTCGCGCATCATGAACACGTTGTCGAGCTTGCTGTTGCCGCGTGTAATGAGGCTGGCCTTATAGACAGGTTCACCCTCGAAAGTGCTCTGCGTGGTCTGCATGGTGGCACTACCGACCTTGAGCCAGACGAACTTCCAGTTGAAGTGGAGGTCGTAGTCGAGCTTCTCACCGGTCTGGAAGGCGGTGTTCTCGATGCCGCACTGCGCCCCTGCGGGGCTAAAGGAAAAAATAAAAAAATTAAAAAATAAAAAAGCTATCTGTCTCATAATTCCTAATTCTTAACTACTAACTCTAAACTCTTAACTCCTAACTCTTAACTCTAAACCGTTTACAGGTTGACTCCTTTGTCCTTGAGGTATTCTTTTCCCAGTTTCTTCGCCCTGTCGAGGTTGAGGCTTTTTTGCTTCTTTGCTGCTTCAGGCTTTTGTTTGATTAGTTTCTCGGGCTTCTGCTTAAATCGCGGTTTGGCGGTGAGGTTCCATTGTCGCTTTACGTCCCATTTCTGTTTACATTCCACTTCTTCATCGAAGTAGAACACTGGTTCTGCTTGTCGGTCCTCGTCATAACATCCCGTGTCCCAGATGTTGTTGTTATTGATGTCGATGAAAGCCCTGAGATAATATTGTCCTGGCTTTAAGTACAAGAACTTAGCTTTTCCTGAGGCATCAGCCTTCATCTGCCTTACTATTTTTTCAGAGCTATCAAGGATTATGACGTTGATACTGGTGGGGTCGGTGTCGGCCATTGACCGTTGTCCATTGACCGTTGACCATTGCTTAGGTATGCCGCTGAGTTCGACGAGCAGGGTGCTGAATTCTTCCTCTCCTTTGACCTTGATGCCCACCTTAACCTTATCGGAAACTATGCCGTAGATGCTTTGGAAAGCGGCGGAGTCAATCTCCAGGCTAAGTGCCATCTTGGGCTGTGTGTCTATCTTCAGCTCATACTTACGTGTGGAGAGTTGTTTGAGTTGGTGTGGACAGTTATACCACGCTGAGTCTATTTCCTGGTAAAGGTGTATGCCAGTGGTGTCGAGCCGTGCGAGAGGTTCTGGCACTTCGATGAAGATTCTCTGCTTAGGGTCTATGCTACCGTTGGCGCTGACTTTGAGTTCAAGTTTCTTTTGCGGCATAATGGTGTCGTATGGTTCTCCCTTTTTTTTGTTCTTCTCCTGTTCTTTTTGCCATTTCTCCAGTTCTTTCTGCTGTTCTTTCATGCGCTTCTCGTAGCTCACTTTGGCGTATGCGCTGATGGTGTCTACCTTCTCGATAAGCAGCCCCGTGGTGTCGGTCATGAGGTAAGTCATCTCAATATCGAGCGTGTCCTGATTGACAAGCGTGGTGTCGGCAATCCAGTAGAGGAGTGTGTCGTTTTTCTCGGACGGTTCAAGGACGAAGGCATTGGTGCTGTCGAAGTTGAGACCGCGCAGCCGCGGCAAGGTGTCGTTGCCGTAGGTGAAGTAGAGTCCGATCTTATGTGGCTCGTTGCGTTCGATCTTGAGGAACGAGCGGTCGGTATTGGGTTCCTGGAAACAGAGTAACGTGATGTCGTCGGGAAGGAAGTGTGTAAAGCCTATCTGCTTGATGTCGAGTATGTGCAGGGAGTCTCGCCAGATGGTATCTGGCCGCGTGTCGGGCTTCCATGAAGGTTCAATCTTGTCGCGTGAGAAGCCGAGCATCTCACTTTTCTGGCTGAGCACGAAGTCACCGTCGGCATCCTGCAGGGCAAAGGAACGATAGGCTCCGGGGGCGACTCCCTTGATGGTGAACTTTCCCGCACCGTTGGTGCGCGAGATACGTATCATCGGCTCCTTGCGGAAGATGCTGTCGGGCGCATCGTAAGGATAGAGTCCCACGCTGATGCCCTTGATAGGCTCTAGGTTCTCGGCGTTGAGGCAGTAGCCTGATACTTCGAGGGTGTCTATCTGGTCGCCGGTGGAGAACGAGAAGGTGTAGTTGCCCATTGGGTTGCCCTCGTTGTTGTCGGAGATGGCATCGCTGAAGTCCACAGTGTAGGTGGTATTGTCCTTCAACGTGTCCTTCAGTTCGACAATGATGCGCTTTCCGGCGGCCTTTATCTCTGCCTGTTCAAGCTGTGGCGGCGAAACGATGACCTTATTCTGCGCGTCCTCTATCTTGATGAACTCGTTGAAGTTGATGGTGATTTTCTTTGCCCTCACGTTAGTGCCCTTATCTGCAGGTGTGGAGCTGATGACCTTCGGTGGAGTCTCGTCATACCAACCGCCGTCAGGGCTTCCCATGCGGGCGCAGGAGACCACGAACAACATCAACAAAGCATAAAGACATTTTTTGTTGTTTAGGAGATTTGTCGTATGGTCGTTTGGAGATTTCTTCATATTGAAAGCATCTGACGCAGTTGGGTGATGGTGGACTGGATTTTGTCGTAGTTATCCATGAGCGACACATCGAAGATGTAGCGTGCTTTATTATAATATGTCTCACGTGCGCGCACCTGTTCTCTAATAAAAATCTCCAGCTCCTCAGGGCTTTTCCCTTTGAGCAGTGGCCGTTCGGTGCGCGCCATGCGTAGATGGTCTAAGAGCACTTTTGGTTCGGCTTTGAGGTATACGACCTGTCCCTGTGCGTTCATGTAGTCGATGTTGTCAAAGAAACAGGGCGTTCCTCCTCCGCAACTGATGACCACATCCTCAAACTCTGCTACCTCGTGAAGCATGTTATGCTCTATCTGGCGGAATGTATCCTCGCCGTGCTCTGCGAAGAGCTGTGCCACGGTCTTGCGGCGTCGGCTCTCTATGTACCAGTCGAGGTCGTAGAACGGCATTCCCAGCTCCTTAGCCAGGGCGCGACCAATGGTGGTCTTTCCGGCTCCCATGTAGCCTATCAGTATTATCCTTGTCACTCTGCTTTTACTCCCTTGTTGACGAGGTTCATGCACTCTTCGTATGTCAGGTCTTTGGCTCGCTCGTGCATGGATTTCGGTATGCGGAAATTCTTGCCGTCGTAGTTCAGGTAGGGGCCGAAGCGACCGTTGAGTATCTCCAGCTTCGGGTCTTCCTCAAATAACTTCAGGTGTTTCTGCGCGTCGTTCTTGCGCTTCTCCTCGATGAGCTTGGCAGCCTCCACGATGGTTATCTGCAGCGGGTCCATGTCCTTGGGGATGGGCGTGTAGATTTTCTTGTGGAGCACATAGGGCCCGAAACGACCTGAGCCTACGGTGACGGGTTCGCCCTCATACTGACCCAGCATGCGCGGTAGCTTGAACAGCTCCAGAGCCTGCTCCAGGGTGACATTTTCCATGCTCAGCTCCTTCGGAAGATGAGCGAAGAGGGGCTTGTTTTTCTCGTCAGCAGTGCCTATCTGTATAACGGGGCCGTAGCGGCCTATCTTCACGAATACCGGGCGTTTGCTCTGCGGGTCGACGCCCAGCTCGCGCTCGCCGGCTTTATGCTCCGAGCGGGCGTTGATGGTGTCCTCCACCGTGGGTTTGAAGTCCATGTAGAAGGTTTTCATCATTTTCTCCCACTGCGTTTCGCCTTCGGCAATCTTGTCGAAGTCCTGTTCCACCTTTGCGGTGAAGTTATAGTCCATGATGGTAGGGAAATGCTCCATGAGGAAATCGTTAACCACGGTGCCAATGTCCGTCGGCAGGAGCTTTCCTTTCTCGCTCCCGATGGTTTCCACTCGCTGTTTGGTGGTGATGAGCTTTCCTTTCAGGCTGATGACGTCGTACTGCCGCTCCTCGCCTTTCTTGTCGCCCTTTACCACATACTCGCGCTGCTGAATGGTGGAGATGGTCGGCGCGTATGTCGACGGGCGCCCTATGCCCAGCTCCTCCAGCTTGTGCACCAGCGATGCCTCGGTATATCGCTGCGGCCCTTGGCTGTTGCGCTCTATGGCTAGTATTTCGCGGCGAATGAGTTCTTGGCCTTCATTGAGCGGGGGCAGGACGTGGCTCTGCTCGTCGTGGCCCTCATCATCGTCATCGACACTCTCTCGATATACCTTCAGGAATCCGTCAAAGCGGATGACCTCACCGGTGGCGATGAAGTTAGGAGTTTGGAGTTTGGAGTTCGGAGTGAGGAGTTCAATCTCAACCGTGGTCTTCTCGATCTCCGCGTCAGCCATCTGGCTGGCGGCGGTACGCTTCCAGATGAGGTCGTAGAGACGTTTCTCCTGCATGGTGCCATCAATACTTGTCTGGTCCATATATGTCGGACGGATGGCCTCATGGGCTTCCTGGGCACCCTTCGAGCTGGTCTGGTACTGGCGCACCTTGGAATAGTTCGCACCGTAGAGCTCGGTGACTTTTTCCTTCGAGGCGTTGATGCACAGTGAGCTGAGGTTCACGGAATCGGTACGCATGTAGGTGATGCGTCCGTTTTCGTAGAGGTGCTGCGCCACCATCATTGTCTGGCTGACGGTGAATCCCAGCTTGCGGGCAGCCTCCTGCTGCAGCGTTGACGTAGTGAAGGGTGGGGCAGGAGTTCGTTTCATCGGTTTCTTCTGCACGCTGCTGATGGTGAACGTGGCATCGCGGCACTGCTCCAGGAATGTCTTCACCTCTTCCTTGGTCTTCAGACGTTGGGCCAACGTGGCTTTTACCTCGCTCTGCGAGCCGTCGGCGTTCTGCACGCCAAAGATGCCCTGCACGCTGTAGTAGGTCTCGCTCTTGAAGGCCTGAATCTCACGCTCGCGCTCCACGATGAGTCGTACGGCAACACTCTGCACACGGCCAGCTGAAAGTGCCGGTTTCACCTTGCGCCAAAGCACTGGTGAGAGTTTGAATCCTACCAGACGGTCGAGCACGCGTCGAGCCTGCTGAGCGTTCACCAGGTCCATGTTCAGCGTGCGCGGATGCTCTATGGCCTCCATGATGGCTGGTTTGGTGATTTCGTGGAAGACGATTCGCTTGGTATGCTGCTCGTCCAGCCCCAGTACCTCGCAAAGGTGCCAGGAAATGGCTTCTCCCTCGCGGTCTTCATCGCTTGCGAGCCATACCTGTGAAGCTTTCTTTGCATTGGAACGAAGTTCGCTCACAAGCTTCTTCTTCTCTTCGGGAATCTCGTATTCGGGTTCAAGCGTCTTCTCGTTGATGCTCAGTTCTTTCTTTTTCAGGTCGCGGATGTGACCGTAGCTCGACATCACTTTGTAGTCTGAGCCTAGGAATTTCTCAATGGTTTTCGCCTTCGCCGGCGACTCCACTATAACCAGGTTCTTTTGCATAATACTCCTATTGTTGTTACTTTTGGGGTGCAAAAGTACACAAAAAGTTTACTTCCACATTATTTATATATACCTTTTTGTGTTTTCTTAACGATTTCGGACAGTAGCGGTAACGGTTCTGCAAGATTCTGTGTTGGTGTCCCTGATTACAAACGCATGGTGCAAAACCCAGGGTTAGAACGAACCAAACCCAGAGTTAGGACGAACCAAACCCAGGGTTAGGACGAACCAAACCCAGAGTAGGGGCAGGTCTCTGTGCCAGCCCGCAGAACGTTTCAGTACCGCCATGGGGACGAAATCTGACCAACACAAAATCTTGCAGAACCGCGGTAACTGTATCTGCGAAATCTGTTTTAAACCGTTGTTAACAGAAAAGAGGGTGGCAACACCCTCTTTTCGCAAACTAACTTATTATATTATAATTACTTTACAAGATTTCCAAGTATGTCACGAGTGAGTTCACGGGTGATGGTTCGGGTGGCTGCCGATGTGGCGTTCTTCACCACTTTCTCCTTTGCAGACTTTGTGCTCTTGGTGGTCTTTCCTGAGACTTTATCGCTCACCCAGGTACCTATAATGGCGGCCATTGTGGAGGTAACGGCGGTGATGACGGCTTTCCAGACCTTCGACATGATGCCAGGCTTCTTCTTCGGCTCCTTCTCCTCTTTTTCTTCCTTGCCCCCCTTTATCTCCTTAGTGCTTATCTCTTCAAGTGCCGTGCTCTCGGCGACAAGCAGCTCGTAGGCACTCTCGCGGTCTACCATCGTGTCGTACTTTCCGTAGATACGGCTCTGACGGATGATGTCTCCACGTTGTCCCTCGGTGATGGCTCCTATCTGCGACAGAGGGAAGAGCACTTTTGCGCGTTCCACGATACCGGGGGCACCCTTTTCGTCGAGGAAGCTCACCAGCGCCTCTCCCGTCTCCAAGTTCATAATGGCTTCGTCGGTCTTGAAAGCCGGGTTGGGACGGAAGGTGTCAGCGGCAACCTTCACGGCTTTCTGGTCCTTGGGCGTGTAGGCACGCAGGGCATGCTGCACACGATTACCCAACTGTCCGAGTATCACTTCGGGAATGTCAGTAGGACTTTGTGTAACGAAATAGATGCCTACGCCTTTCGAACGTATGAGGCGGATGACTTGTTCTATCTTGTCGAGTAAGGCTTTCGATGTGCCGTCAAAGAGCATGTGTGCCTCGTCGAAGAAGAACACCAGCTTGGGCAGCGGTAGGTCGCCCACCTCGGGCAGGGTGCTGTATAGCTCAGAGAGGAGCCACAGCAGGAAAGTACTGTAAAGCTTTGGCTGAAGCATCAGCTTGTCGGCGGCGAGCACGCTCATCACACCCTTGCCACCCTCTGTCTGCAACAGATCCTGGATATCGAAGGCCGGCTCACCGAAGAACTGGTCGGCACCCTGATTCTCCAGCTGAAGCAGTGCACGCTGGATGGCCCCGACTGACTGTGCCGAGATGTTACCGTACTTCGTGGTGTACTGCTTGGCATTCTTAGATACGAAATCAAGCACTGAGCGCAGGTCCTTCAGGTCGAGGATGAGCAGCCCACGCTCGTCGGCTATGCGGAAGGCGATGTTGAGCACGCCGTCCTGCGTGTCGTTCAGCCCCAAAAGGCGTGACAGCAACTGCGGCCCCATCTGCGACACCGTGGCACGCATGGGGTGGCCCTGCTCGCCATAGACATCGTAGAAGCGTACGGGGCAGGACTGAAAGTCCATGGGGAGTTGGTCTCCTCCGAAAAACTCCGGCAACCGTTTCTCAATGAACCCGCTCATGCGTCCCACCTGAGAGATGCCGCTGAGGTCACCTTTCATGTCTGCCATGAAACATGGCACTCCTGCCTGGCAGAAGGTCTCCGCCATTACTTGCAATGTCACAGTCTTACCCGTACCCGTGGCTCCAGCGATGAGACCATGTCGGTTGGCCATCTTGCCTGTGATGCAAAGATTGCCATTGTCACAATGGGCTATGTAAAGCCCTCTTTCTCTGTCGTACATATAATTTATTATTTAATGTGAATCTTCAATGAGCTTTTGTACGTTGCGTGTAAGCAACGGCATCATCCTCTCGTAGGCGATGGTGTCGGCAGGCATGCCCATGGCGTAGCCCATGATTTCGTATTGCTGGTAGATGAAGGCCACTCCGTTCTCCAACAGATAAGGTGGGCTTTGGGGCAGTGGAATGGCGTAGATGTCCGTTCCTGGCAGATAAGGTTCCAGATCCTCCTCATTGGCTACTTCGACATAATCCATGAGGAACGATTTTATCAACTTGTCCAGTTCAACGCGCATATCATTGCGAATGATGTTCCAGTCCAGCCGCCGTCCGTCGCTCTTGCGGAAGGTGGCTCCTTCCTCGAGGCTCAGGGGATGGGCACCACCCAGCCCGATATACGAACTCAGGGTATAGGTCACGAAGCTTTCGGTCTCATACTCCTTCGTCATCGTAGCCTCAAACTCCAGCTCCACGTCTGGGTTGGGGTCTTCCAAGAGCGATTTCAGGCTGTCGGTCCTCGCCTGACCGTAGAACTCCACAAGGGCTTTCATGTCGCGCGGGTTGCCATCGTAGCATCCGCCAAGTCGTTCGTCAAGCCATTCTCCCACGGCGAGGCTCCAAGGTGTGTCACCGGGTTGCTCTGCACTGATGACGCAGTTCACGCCATTTTCGTGGAGGTCATACAAAGCAATGTCGGTGGATGACTGGCCAACGGCATCGGCTTTTTCCGTCTTGCTGCCACAAGCCAAGAGTAGAAGTGGCAGAAAAAGCAAGGTTATTTTCTTCATTATGCACAATTTGGTGCAAAGTTACGAATATCTGCCGACACGGCCAAAAGAAAAAACATCACAGTAGGGTTAATTAAGGTTAAATCATTTTGGCCTTACGAATAATACCACTACCTTTGCACCACCTAAGCGTAGGTATGCAATGTACAGCATCATCGTTAAATCGTAAATTGAAAGTAGCTAAATCGCAAATTATATTGGGGTTGACTGGATTTGACGGCGAGATGAGATGGTACGTAAGCACGCGGAGCGGCGACTGTAGGCTCCATAATCACTTCGGTCAAAAAATTAATTGGCAACAACGAGTATGCTCTCGCTGCCTAGTCGAAGTACAGTAGACTCGAGGCTTAATTCCACTACAAGGTAGAGGAACGAGACGTCGCCCCAAGGGTGTGGTTCCGAATCTGAGGACAAGGCGGCGCAGGTAAATCGGAAATAGTCATGGTAGGCCCCGATGCTGTGATGAAACTTTAGGGGATAAGGTCGCGGTTGGTGGCTTGGGTCTTGCCACGGCACGAAAAATTAGTCCAAGATAAGCGTGTAGAAAGCGTATGGTTTCCTCGTGCGGACGAGGGTTCGACTCCCTCCAGCTCCACAAAGGCAAATGGGTGTACAGTTTGTCGTTTTCTTTTGATGATATTCCTTCTGATTTGCATCGGTTCGCTTGCTGCCCTTGGCATTGTGGCAGCTGTTTTTTCCATGTTCACCAAGGGTGGTACAGACGCTCCCATTGTAGAGGCAGGTTCTGGTGACTGTGCGTCTGCCCATGACTGCTCCTCATGCAGCAGTGTTGCTTCTGGGGAGTGTAAGATTGGGCTTCTTCTGGAAGAGAAAAAGCGGCGGAAAGGCAATAAAAAGGCGGATTATTAGTTTTATTCTAGGGACTTACTTTATGTATGTCCATGTTGCTAATTCATGCGCAAGACTTTATACATATTTTATATAGTGGCTATCGGCTTGCTGATAGTCGCATGCTCTACGCGTAAAAACACAGCGAGAACCCGTGCCTGGCATTCCTTCTCGGCGAAATACAATACCTTCTACAACGGAAAGCAAGCCTACATCGACGGTGCCTTGGAGAAAGAGAAAGGCAACAAGGATGACTTCACCGAGCAGCTACCGCTCTTCACCGTAGGCAACAAGAAAAGCCGCGAGACAGGCAAGGGCAACTTCACCCGCACGGTGGAGAAGATGGAGAAAACTATCAAGCAGCACAGCATTAAGGCCCGTCCTGAATGGAAGAAGCAGCGCCGCAAGACCCAGCGTGACATCGACTGGCTCTCCCGTCGTGAGTACAACCCCTTCCTGTGGAAAGCCTGGCTGCTCATGGGTCAGGCACAGTTCCAGATGGGCGACTTTGAGGCCGCCGTTGCCACTTTCGGCTATATGGCTCGTCTCTATCAGACGCAGCCCATGCAGAACGCCTTGGCACGTGCATGGCTGGCACGAAGCTACGCCGCGCTAGACTGGATCTACGAGGCCGAGGACGTGATTCGTAACATGAGTCGTGACTCCATCCCTTATCAGGCTGAGCGTGAGTGGGATGCCACCTTTGCCGATTATTACCTGCGTAACAACGAACTAGAGCAAGCTATCCCTTACCTTCGTAAGACCATCAAACACGAAAAGCGCAAGACGCAGAAAGCCCGTGAGTGGTTCCTCATGGGTCAGGTGCAGGGAGTGCTAGGCAACCAGCTGCTAGCCTACAAGGCATACCAGAGAGCCATACGCCAGAACCCGCCCTATGAGCTGGAGTTCAATGCTCGCATCGCTCAGACGGAGGTGCTCGCCACCGCTTCAGGTGCAAAGAAGATGATCAGTCGCCTGAAGCGTATGGCACGTTCCGACAAGAACGCGGACTACCTCGATCAGGTCTACTACGCTATGGGCAACATCTACCTCATGCAGAAGGACACCGTTCAAGCCATTGCCGCCTACGAGAAGGGTAACGAGAAGGCTACCCGTTCAGGTACGGAAAAGGGTGTGCTACTGCTCCGTTTGGGCGACCTTTATTGGGAACTGGAGAAGTACAACGATGCCCAGCGTTGCTACGGTGAGGCCATCGGCCTGCTCGACAAGGAGCGTCCAGGCTACGAGGAGCTTTCACATCGCTCAAAGGTGCTCGACGAGCTGGTGCCCTATACCGATGCCGTCCACCTTCAGGACTCGCTTCAGGAACTGGCCAAGATGCCGGAGAAAGAGCGTCTGGAGGCCATCGACCGTGTCATCGAGGAGTTGAAGAAGAAAGAGAAAGAAGAGGCGGCCAAGGCCCGTGAAGCTGCCGTGGAGCAGGCTCTGGCAAAGCAGAGCGCACAGGGCAACCGCAACCAGCGCCAACCACAGCAACAGGCAAACCCGCAGACCAACGACGGCTCGTGGTACTTCTACAATCAGTTGGCCGTCACGCAGGGTAAGCAGACCTTCCAGAAACAATGGGGAAAGCGTGAGAACGTTGACGACTGGCAGCGCGTGAACCGCACCGTCGTGGCTAGCTTGAACACAGAAGAGTCAGAAGTCCCATTAGACTCATTGGGCTCAGAACTCTCATTAGACTCATTGGCTACAGAAGTCCCAGAACTCAGCGACAGCCTCGCTCTGGCACAGGCCGAACAGGACTCCCTGGCCAGCGACCCGCATAACCGTGAGTACTACCTGGCTCAGATACCCTTCACCGAAGAACAGGTGCAGGAGAGCAATCTCATCATCATGGACGGACTCTACAATTCGGGCGTCATCTTCAAGGACAAGCTGGAGAACCTCGGCCTGGCCAAAAAGCAACTGACCCGCGTCACCGACCAGTACCCAGACTACGAGCAGATGGATCTCACGTGGTATCACCTCTTCCTGCTCTATTCTCGGCAAGGCGACAAGGTGGCGGCAGATTCTTGTTTGGCACACATGGTGGCCGACTTCCCCGAAAGCGAGTGGACCATTCTGCTCAACGACCCCTATTTCGAGGAGAATGCCCGCTTTGGTGAACACATCGAGGACTCTATCTATGGAGCCACCTACGATGCCTTCAAGCAAAACAACTTCGAGGTGATAGCCGCCAACGCGAAGCTCACTGAGGAACGGTTCCCACTGGGTCAGAATCGTCCAAAGTTCCTCTTCATCAGCGGTCTGAGCAAGCTCAATCAAGGTGATGCCCTAGGTTGCGTGGAAGACCTAAAGACCGTGGTGGAGAAATACCCGCAGAGTGAGGTCTCCGAACTAGCGGGCATGATTGTCAAGGGCGTACAGGAAGGCCGTCAGCTTTTCGGAGGTAAGTTCGACCTCGATGACATCTGGACACGCCGTGACATCACCCTTGCCGCAGACTCCACCAACACCGATACGCTGTCTGCCGACCGCAACATCCCCTTTGTCTTTATGCTCGTCTTCCAGCCCGACAGCATTGACCAGAACCAGTTGCTTTATGAGATGGCACGCTTCAACTTCTCCAACTTCCTCGTCCGCAATTTCGACCTCAACATCGAGCCGATGAGTGCCAGCGTCAGCCGACTGATTATCAGCGGCTTCCTTAACTACGACGAAGCTCTGCAATACACCCGCCAGCTCTACGCCTCCGAAGAACTGTCCGGTATGCTGCGGAATTGCCGCAGCCTGGTCATCAGCGAGACTAACCTCGCCCTTATGGGCACGCGCTTCAGCTTCCAGGAGTACGACGAGTTCTACGAGAAAACCTTCATGCCGCTGGAAATCTCCAACGAAGAACTGCTGCAAATACCCGAGGGTGTAGAGCAGGCCGACCCCGACGATTTCGACCCTGATGCCAATGCCACCGGCTCCGCCGAGGATAGCAAAGAAGAAGCCCCCGCACCTAAGCAGGGTGGAGGCTTGGACTTCGACGATGATTTCTTCTAAATAACGGAATTTGCAAAGCAAAATTCCCTACTCATCCCAGCCATCGCATTGATAACGTCTTGAGGATGGGGGATTCCACTTATCTTCTTCGGTCTGCCCACGAGAGACTGGCTAGTTGGTTGTACAGTTACGAACAAATCTCCGAACCGCCAAGCGATTCGGAGATTTTTTTGAAGAAGTGCGAAAAAGGAGTTTCAAGTACAGTGCTATTTTACAATCCACTCGAAGAGACCGGTGGAGAAGTCGTCAGGTTGGGTGATTTCCAGCCGGAGGGCACGGGTCTTTACAGGAGTGAAGTTCACGGTGCAGGGTGTGCCTTTGAGGGTAGGGTAGTGGTCGGCTCCGCTCACGGGCTGCCACTCACCTTTGCTGTCTTGGTAGAGCACGCGCCAGGACTTCGGCACGCGGCAACCACCCCAGGGACCGTCATCGAACCAATAGACGGTACAGGTCTGCACAGTTGCCTCCTGTGCGAACTCATATCCGAGCCACTCTGTTGAGGCTTTTTTCGGCCACCAATGGGTGTAAGGCACGGAGCGGTCGTTCTCATCGCGGGGCACTAAGCGGTCGTTGATGCTCGATAGAGCGGGCACACGCATAGAGCTGCTCACCTTACTCTCAGAGGCAAGTGTGGCAGGTTGTGCGGGCGTGGTGGCCTTCAGGTCTTGGGGAAGCCAGACGCGCATCTTACCTGAACCGCGATGACACCAGGCGTAGTAAGGGATAAGGGTGAGCGTCTGGTCTTTCGTTACCAGCTTGCCCTGCTTGTTGAAATCGAGTGACTGGGCGTCGGTAATGAGTGTAGTGATGGGGGTACCAGCAACTTCGGCTTTGCCCAGCTGGAAGGTAGGCTCCTGGTTCAGCAGAGTGGAAAAGATGTCAAAGTTGTTATCAGGGTGCTCGGCACAATAGACAAGCGGGCCGCGCTCTACGGCCACCATCCCTCGGTCGGCAGCAACGCGGTCGAGGGCACGGACAACGCGGGGCTCCATATCGAAGTGAAGTTGAACCTTGTCGCCCTTTTTCCACTTCCTCTCGATAGTCAGGTAGCCGTCGGAGGTAGGAGTGACGTTGACGATTTCGCCGTTTACCGAACAGGAGGCGGTAGGACGGAGATTGTCCGTATAGCGATAAAGGTCGCTGGGCACGGGCTGCCCCTTCTGCCAGCCGGGTATGCGGAGTTTGAGGGCAAAGGTGCCGGCGGCGTTCTTGTCTACGGTTATATCGATGTCACCATCCCAAGGATAGTTAGTCTGTTGTGTCAAGGAAACTTTCTTGCCGCTGACTTCAAGCGTAGAACTTGTGGCTACAAAGAGATTTACGTACACATTTTTATCCTTTACGGCATAGACATATCCGGGCAACGAGGGGATAAAGCGGCAGATATTGCTAGGGCAGCAGGCACAACCGAACCAAGCTTGACGTTGGTGCTGGCCCATCGACTCAAGGGGATTGGGATAGAAGAAACCTCCGCCGTCAAGGGAGACGCCACTAATAAGACCGTTGTAAAGGGTACGCTCCAAGACATCGTAGTACTTCGACTCTCCGTGAAGCAGGAAGAGACGATAGTTTACGTAGACATTGCCGATAGCGGCACAAGTCTCGCAATAGGCGCTCATATTGGGCAGTTCATAGTTGCGGCCAAAGGCTTCGCCGCTGGCTGTTGCTCCGATGCCGCCTGTGATATAGAGCTTCTTCGAGACGATGTTATCCCATATTCGGTCGATGGCTTTGATGTATGCGGAGTCACCAGTAAGGGCGGCAACGTCGGCCATACCAGCATACATATAAGAGGCGCGGACAGCATGACCTACGGCCTCGTCCTGGTCAATGACAGGCTTGTGACTTTGCGAATAATCGTTCTTGATGGTTGTCTTGCCACGATAGTCGAGCAGGAACTTTGCCTCGTCGAGGTACTTCTTCTCACCTGTGGCAAGATAGAGACGTGCCAAGGCCATCTCTGCAATCTGGTGGCCGGGCACCACACAGGCCTGACCCGGGTTAGGGCCAACCTCGCGTACCACGCAATCGGCATAGCGACGGGCAATGTCGAGAAACTTCCGACTACCTGTTGCCTGCCAATGGGCTACGGCTCCCTCCACCATGTGGCCAAGGTTATAGAGTTCGTGGCTCAAATCCTCTTCCTTCACCCAACGACGGTCGCCAGCCCAATGATGTGGGTCGGCAGGATTCTGAGTGCGGGCGGTATAAAGGTAGCCATCAGGCTCCTGGGCACGGCCGATAATATCGATAACAGAGTCGACGTATGCCCTCAACTTCTTGTCGGGATAGGTCTGCAGGATGTACGATGCTCCCTCGATAGTCTTGTAGGGGTCTGTATCATCGAAAGAATAGCCCACGCCGTTCACCTTAAACACCTTTGACGGGTCTTTCAAGTGCTCGTAGGCATTGTCAAAGTTCTTGTAACGTCCCTCGCTCTCGCATTTTGAGAAAGCCAGAGGGATGGTGACGTTGCGTGAAGCCTCTAAGCGCTGCCCCCAGAACGTTCCGGGAGCCACCTTTACCGACGTGAAGGGCACAGGCGTAATCGGATAACCTGTTTGCGCCACTGCGTGGCTAAATGATAAATGACAAATGATAAATGATAGTAGAAGCACGACGTACTTCATTACTGACATACGGTTTTTCTCCCAAGTTTCGGTCTTTGCTTGGTTTTGCACCAGGAAATCAATGTCGTCGAGTCCTTCCATGAGACAATGTTTTTTATAAGCGTTAATTTCAAAGTGTTCCTGATGGCCGGTAGCAAGGTTGGTGACGGTCTGTGCCGAGAGATCAACCTTGACCTCCGTCTTCGGGTCTTCCTTGATGCTTTGGAACAGCTCTTGCAGAAAGGATTCGCTGACCTGTACGGGGAGCACGAAGTTGTTCAGTTCGTTCTGCTTGTGTATGTCGGCAAAGAACGAACTGATGACCACTCGGAAGCCATATCCGGCAATAGCCCATGCGGCATGTTCCCGGCTACTACCGGAGCCAAAGTTACGGCCAGCCACAAGGATGACAGCATCGCGATAGCGTGGGTCGTTGAGCACGAAGTCCTTAACAAGCTGACCTTGCTTGTCATAGCGCCAGTCGCGGAAAAGGTTCTCGCCGAAGCCTTCCTTATCGGTGGCTTTCAGGAAACGGGCAGGGATAATCTGGTCTGTGTCAACATTCTCAATGGGGAGAGGGACACAGGTAGAGGTGATGATATTGAATTTCTGTTTTGACATAGTTACATGTTTTTTTGACATAAGAACATAAGGACATATTAAAGAGTACGAGGGTCGGTGATGACTCCAGTAACAGCGGCAGCAGCAGCAGTAAGAGGGCTGGCAAGGATGGTACGGCTGCCTGGTCCTTGGCGACCCTCGAAGTTTCGGTTAGAGGTGCTTACGCAAAGCTTTCCGGCGGGCACCTTGTCGTCGTTCATAGCAAGACAGGCGGAGCAGCCGGGTTGACGGATTTCAAAGCCAGCTTCCTGAAGGATGGTGTCGATGCCCTCGTCATGTATCTGCTGGCTGACTGCCCATGAACCTGGAACGAGCCAAGCTATGACATCGGGAGATTTCTGTCGGCCTTTCACCAAGGAGGAAAAAGCTCGGAAGTCTTCTATGCGACCGTTGGTGCAGGCCCCGAGGAAAACGTAGTCCACCTTCTTGCCCAACAAACGCTCACCAGACTTGAAACCCATATATTTGAGGGGTGCTTCGGGAGCCTCTGGAATAGCTTCCGTTATCCCGATTCCCATTCCCGGATTGGTTCCGTATGTAATGCGTGGTTCAATATCTTCTGCATTGAAAACCAGTTCTTTATCAAACACGGCATCATCTTCACTCTTCAATGTCCTCCAATAGGCAATGGCCTTGTCCCATTCCTCTCCCTTTGGTGCATATTCCCGGCCACGAAGGTACTCGAGAGTCTTATCGTCGGGAGCGATGAATCCTCCTCGAGCGCCCATCTCTATGGAGAGATTGCAGAGGGTAAGGCGTCCCTCCATCGACATATCGCGTACCACCTCTCCGGCATACTCCACGAAGTAGCCTGTGGCACCGCTGGTGGTAATCTGCGCCATCAGGTAGAGGGCCACATCCTTGGGCGTGACACCCTTGGCGAGCTGTCCGTTGATGCTGATGCGCATGGACTTGGGCTTCTGCTGGAGGATGCATTGTGAGGCCAGCACCATCTCCACCTCGCTGGTGCCAATGCCGAAGGCTACGGCTCCCATAGCCCCGTGTGTCGAGGTGTGACTGTCGCCGCAGACGATGGTCATGCCGGGCAACGAGAGACCTTTCTCGGGACCTACAACGTGGATGATGCCGTTGTCTTTCGAGAACATACCGAAGTGTTTCAGACCGAAGTCTGCGGCGTTCTTCGCCAGCGTGTCTACCTGCTTGCGGCTTACAGGGTCGGCGATGGGCTTGTCCTGATCGTGAGTAGGCGTGTTGTGGTCGGGCATACAGACGATTTGCTCCGGACGGAAACAGCGCAGGCCACGCTGGCGCAGTCCTTCGAAGGCCTGGGGTGAAGTAACTTCATGACAGTAAAGACGGTCAATGTACAGTTGTGTGGGGCCGTCGGGCACGTTCTGTACCACGTGGGCATCCCAAATCTTGTCGAATAGAGTTTTCATATTGGTTTAGTATTCGTAAAATAATCAGTTGGTAGAATTCCGCATTACAACGCCCCGAAGGGGCAATAGCTACTAGCCCAGGGCAACGCCCTGGGTGTTGACGTGTGCGCGTCCTACGCCCTGTAAGGGCAAAAGCGTTATAACAGGGCGATGCCCTGCGATAGTTCTTTTGCCCTTACAGGGCGAATTGATGCGTTCCACGTTACCCAGGGCGCTGCCCTGGGCTATTAGCTGTTGGCCTTTCTTGCTCCGTTGCTCTACGCAAGCGTCCCCTTGGGCCGAGCGCAGGCCGTCTCTTTGCTTCATATATTTTACCAAGTTATTTTTTTAATATTACTAGTATAATCCGTTCGTTCTAGGAGAAAAGGTAGTCTTTTCTAGGAGAAAAGGTAGTCTTTTTTAGGAGAAAAGGTAGCCTTTTCTAAGAGGCTACTTTATCCCGAAATCCTGTTGCTGTCGTTCAACCTCTTCCAGAGAGCGGCGACGCTCGGCATCAGACATTGTTTTTGGCTGGGTTGTAGGGGTGAGTATGATATTGTTATTCTGACTTTGTTGCTCTCTGTAACATTGAGGCAGCTGAGCAGGAATGCTTTCTATGGTCAGCGTATCAGCGGTTGGAGCATGCACCCCTTCGTAGGTAGGCCGGGCGATGATAGTAATCTTTCCTGCCTTATGGGTGCTGCGAACGAGCACGGGAGCGCTTCCCCATTCAACAATTCTTGGGTTTGCGCCTATCGTTTCATCGCCGATGATGTTTCCCTCGCCCTCGACGATGAAAGTGATGCTCTCACGAGCCAGGCGGCGAACGTTACCGTTATCGTCAGTCACCTCGGCCACCACGACGATGAAGTCGCTACCGTCGGCAACGAGCTGACGACCCATCTCGTCGGCATAGAGTCTGAACTTTGTGGAGCGTCGTGAAGGCATCTTCTCCACACGGCATACCACGCTGTCGCCGATAATCCCTTCTGCCACCAGCTTTACATTTTGCCACGAGCGGTTGGTGTAGCTTTGTTCACGGGCTTTCCAGAAGTCCCAGAAACCAGTAAAGGTGACAGGAGCATTGGGTATACCGTTCTTGTCGTGAACGACGGGTAGGGTTGCCGTCTTCCATCCGTTAAGAGCTGTCAGGCGAACGCTATCGCAATTCGAGAAGATGGTCACGTCATTGGGCGAGAACTGGGTCAATTCGTGGGCGATGAATAAAGACCCCTCCAATCTCCCCTGCTTAGGGGAGGATTTGGGAGACAGTTGGCACCTGAACATCTCAAAGGCATATTTCTTCTGCCGGAAGGCATCATAGATACCACCAAGGTAGGCATCGGGATGATAGCCACGCTGGTGGTCGAAGGGATGCCATTGGCAACCGCCTATGAACTGTCGTTGGCCTCGGAACATCATGCCGTAGGTGTC
>JAEEGL016618788.1_pt1 | contig 28987 bp, 20 predicted proteins | sample 9134231 | NCBI WGS metagenome assembly JAEEGL01 (sample SAMN16246548, study PRJNA631951) | gut metagenome | biome: gut microbiome; feature: rumen; material: fiber-attached | host: Bos | place: Iran: Karaj | collected 2018-10 | reverse complement strand
GCAGGGCGTCAGGCGGATGCCGTCGTGAGTCCCGCCTCCATGACCAAGATCCTGACGCTTCTGGTGGCGGTCGAGCACCTGACGGATCTCGATGAGACCGTGACCATGACACAGGAGATCGGAGAACTGGTTTATCGCAAGGATCTCTCCGCCGTGGGATATCAGGTGGGAGACGAGATCCCGGTCAGGGATCTCCTCTACGGCACGATCCTGCCCTCCGGCGCGGATGCAGCCATGCTGCTGGCCGAGCATGTCGCCGGTTCCGAGGAGGCGTTTGTGGAGATGATGAACGATCGGGTCGCGGAGATGGGCTTGTCGTCGACCGCACATTTCTCCAATCCCGTGGGGATCTATGACGAGGAGAATCACTGCACGATGAAGGATATGGCGATGATCCTCAAGGCGGCGGTGGAGAACGATCTGTGCAGGGAGGTGCTCAATACCCGGATCTACACCACGGCCCCCACGCAGAACAGGCCGGAAGGGATCGAGATCTCCAACTGGTTCCTGCGCAGGATCGAGGACAAGGACTGTCACGGCGAAGTGATCTGCGCCAAGACCGGTTTTGTGGATCAGTCCGGCTGCTGCGCGGCCAGTTACCAGATCTCCAATGACGGCGGTCATTATCTGTGCGTGACCGGAGATGCCTGGAGCTCCTGGCGGGCGATCTACGATCATGTGCGCATCTATGATATGTACACGAACTGACGGGGAATCCGGCGGATGGAACTCGTCTTTCTCATCATTCTGATCCTGTATTTCAACAGAAGGCGCATCAGCGCATTGTTTTCACAGATAAAGGAGAGACAGATGAACGGACAGGGATTTCACAATCCTTTCGAGCGGCGCGATGAAAACGGTGACGTATACCAGCGCCAGCCTTCGGAGGGGAAAAAGGGGCTCGTCAGGGTCGTCACGGGCGTGCTGCTCGCCGTGATCATCGTGATCCTCGGATCCATGGCATTCTATAACGTGGAAGAGGATGAGCAGGCGGTGCTGACGATGTTCGGCCGGATCGTCCGGACGGACACCGCGGGACTGTATTTCAAGATCCCGCTGATCCAGCGCGTGCATAAGGTGGACATGACCACGCATGGCATCGGCATCGGCTATACCGTGGAGGGCGGTCAGAACATCACCGTGGAGGAAGAAGGGGTCATGATCACCTCGGATTTCAACTTCGTGGATATCGACTTTTATCTCGAGTATAAGGTGAGCGACCCGGTGGCTTATCTGTATAACACCCGGGCCCCCGAGGAGACCATGAAGAACATGGCGCTCGCCAGCATCCGTTCCACGGTCATCAATTATCCGGTGGATGAGGTCATCACCACCGCCAAGGGGCAGATCCAGGCGGAAGTCAAGGAGAAGCTCCAGCAGGAACTGACGGAGAAGCAGGTGGGACTCATGGCGGTCAATGTCTCCGTGCAGGATGCGGAACCGCCGACCCCGGAGATCGTCCAGGCATTCAAGGAAGTGGAGACCGCCAAGCAGGGCAAGGAGACCGCGGTCAACAACGCGAAGAAGTATCAGAACGAGCAGATCCCCAAGGCGGAGGCCGAGGCCGACAAGATCACGCAGCAGGCGGAGGCGGACAAAGCGGCCCGCATCGCCGAGGCGGAAGGTCAGGCGGAGCGTTTCTCCCAGATGTATGACGCTTACCAGAAATATCCGCTCATCACCAAGCAGCGGATGTTCTATGAGGCGATGGAGGATGTGCTGCCCGGGTTAAAGGTCATCATCACGGACGGCAATACGCAGGAACTGCTGCCGATCGAGAGTTTCCAGTCGGGGATCGCGGACACGGCTCCGCAGGCGGAAACCGGAAAGGAGGACGAGTGATGAAAAAGAATGTGTTCAAAGCGTTTCTCATTGCGGTCGTCCTCGTGGCGGCGGTGGTGCTGTTCAACTCCCTCTATGTCGTTCACCAGAGGGAATATGTAGCGGTCCGCCAGTTCGGCAAGGTCATCGCGGTGGCCTCCGAGCCCGGTCTCAAGGTCAAGGTCCCGTTCATCCAGACGACCCAGAATATCAGTGCGGCGCAGGTCCTGTATGACATCCCCGCTTCCGATGTCATCACCAAGGATAAGAAATCCATGATCACGGATACCTATGTGCTGTGGTATGTGACGGATGCCGTGAAATACATCCAGACGCTGAACGCGATCGACGCCAGAGCACAGGAGCGTATCGAGGCGGCGGTCTACAATGCCACCAAGAACGCGATCTCCTCCATGACGCAGGATGAGGTGATCGAGGCCAGAGGCGAGAAGCTTACGGAGATGATCACGCAGGATGCGGCGGAGGATATCCGCGCCTACGGGATCGAGATCACGCAGGCACAGATCAAGGCACTGGATCTGCCGGATGACAACCGTGCGGCCGTGTATGAGCGTATGATCTCCGAACGGCAGAATATCGCGGCCTCCTATCGTGCGGAGGGCGAGGCACAGGCACAGAAGATCCGCAACGAGACCGACCGCAATGTGACCGTCATGCGCGCGGAGGCACAGAAGCAGGCGGCAGTGCTCGAAGCCGAGGGAGAAGCGGCCTATATGCAGACCCTGCAGAAGGCCTATAATACGGAGGATAAAGCCGCATTTTACAATTTCATCCGCTCCCTGGATGCGCTCCGGGAGTCCATGAAAGGCGGGAACAAGACGATCATCCTCGACAAGGATTCGGAGATCGCGAGGATCCTGTATGGGCGGCTGGATACGCCCGCTGCAGCCGGTGAATGAGTTTTTCATGAGAGAGTAAGGAGGGAAAGATGGTCATTGACGGTGAGATCTGGGTAGGCACGAACACGGACGGCGCGGGAGCATTCCTCCTGCCGCAGATGGCGAACCGGCACGGGCTTGTCGCCGGCGCGACGGGTACCGGCAAGACGGTGACCCTGAAAGTACTGGCGGAGTCCTTCAGCGATATGGGCGTGCCGGTGTTCATGGCGGACGTCAAAGGAGATATCGCCGGCATCATGAATCCGGGTACGGAGAGCGCGGATATGCGGGAGCGTATCGAGCGCTTCGGTCTGGCAGAGGCCGGCTTCTCCTTCCGCGGATATCCGGTGACGTTCTGGGATGTCTTCGGAGAAAAGGGGATCCAGCTCAGGACCACGATCTCCGAGATGGGGCCGGTCCTTTTATCCCGGATCCTGGGGCTCAATGATCTCCAGTCATCGCTCCTTACGATCGCGTTCAAGATCGCGGACGATGAGGATCTGCTCCTTGTCGATACCAAGGATCTCAAGGCGCTCCTGTCCTATATCGCGGAGCACAACAAGGAGTTTGCCGAGGAATACGGCAATATCGCGAAGAATTCGATCAATACGATCCTCCGCGCGGTGGTGGCGCTCGAACTCGAGGGCGGAGAGCAGTTCTTCGGCGAGACGGCGCTGAACATCCACGACTTCTTTGCGACCGGCGACGGCGGCCGCGGCATGATCAATATCCTTGATTCCGAGAGCCTCATCAACAACGGGAGCCTGTATTCGACTTTCCTGCTCTGGCTACTGTCGGAGCTCTTCGAGACCCTGCCCGAGGTGGGAGATCTGGACAAGCCCAAGATGGTCTTCTTCTTCGATGAGGCGCATCTGCTCTTTAACGGCGCGCCCAAGGCGCTCCTCGACAAGATCGAGCAGGTGGTGAAGCTCATCCGTTCCAAGGGCGTGGGCGTCTATTTCTGCACACAGAATCCCCGGGATATCCCGGACGGTGTCCTGGCGCAGCTGGGCAACAAGATCGAGCACGCGCTCCATGCCTATACGCCGGCAGAGCAGAAATCGGTTCGCGCGGCGGCCATGAGTTTCCGGGAGAATCCGGCCTTTGATACCTATGAAGCCATCATGAGCCTCGGCACGGGCGAGGCGGTCGTATCCTTCCTGAATGAGGACGGCACCCCGGGCATCTGTGAGCGGATCGCGGTGCTGCCGCCCCGCTGCTCATTCGGCAGCATCTCCGAGGGCGAGCGGGAGCGTTCCATCCGTTCCTCCATGCTTTACAGCAAGTATTCCAGAGCTGTCGATCCGGATTCCGCCTATGAGTTCCTGCAGCGCATGGGCCTGGAGGAGGAAGCCCGCAGGGAAGAGGAGCGCGAGACCGCGCAGGCCGAGAAGGAGGCCGCCAGACAGGCGGCAGCCGAGGAAAAGGCGGCGGCCAAAGCTGCGGAAAAAGCGGAGCGGGATAAGGAGCGCGAGAAGCAGAAGGAGTCGAACGCAAGAAAGCGTGCGGCGAAGTCTGTGGGTAGTTCCGTTGCGGGTACCGTGGGAAGAGAAGTCGGCAAATCGGTCGGCGGGAAGTTCGGCAAGTTCGGGAAGACACTCGGCGGCAATGTGGGCGCGAGCCTCGGCCGCGGGATCCTGAGCACGCTGTTTAAGTGCTAATAGTCTTCCTCATCAAACGAGGGTTCCTCGGTTTCATCCGTTTCTTCATTCTCCTGCCGGTTTCCGGCAGGAGATTTTTTCTTCCGGGGTTTCCGGAGGTCGTAGAGCATCTCAAAGGCTTCGATCGTCATGTTCAGGCGGTCCGCCGCCATTTCATGGTCGATGATCCCGTCGGCGCACAGGCTGATCAGGGCATCGATCTTGCCTTCTCTTTTGCCCTCCAGGAAGAGGCGCATGTTCCGGTAATTCAGGATGACGTCACTCATGGGCTGATCCCTCCGATGGGTTTATAATACACTGTTTCGAATATATCTACAAGGGGGGCGGAGTCAGTGCCTCCGGCCCTCTCATAGACCTGTAACCGATGCCTCGCAAGGCCCCGCTTAGCATATGACCGGTCGGGAGCAGCTACTGTTTTGACGCGTTGAACAGACGCTTTGTGAGCCGGGAGTATACCGTGCCGGCGGCGATGCTCAATATGATTGACGCGAGGGCGGTGAGGACGGCGCCGGCCACATAGGGGAGCGCCTCCAGTTTAAAGATCAGCTGCCAGAAGACGGGGGTGTGGATGAGGTAGAGGAAGAGGGAATGCTGACCTAAGAGCGGGAGCAGGAAACACGGGGGTTCCTTAAGGAGCCACGCGACGCCGAGGACGATCACGGTGAAGCAGAGGTTCATCGCAAGCTCCCAGCCGTAAGCTTCCTGTGCCCCGCTGCCGCCCAGACGCTCCATCTGCAGGAATGTGAATGCCATGCCCGCGGCGCCGGCAAGCAGGACGGCAAGCCGTGTGCGCAGGAGCTTTATCTGCTCCGGGAAACGGGTCTCCAGCGCGGCGGCACAGATCCCGATGAGGAAGGTGCCGTTTGAGAGCGTCCAGAAGTCAATGCGGCCGGCGTTCGCAAGGCGGATCGTGTAAAGGATGACGGCTGCGGCAAGGAGCGGTAGACGGAACTTCCCGCCGAAGCGGAAGCACAGGATAAAGGCGAGGTACAGGACGATCAGGACCTGGATGTACCAGTGATCCGTCGCGGTCAGATAGGCCCTGAGGGTATCCGGCAGGTAGCCCTCCTGCAGCGCCTGTTTCCAGGTGCCCGTGAAGAAATACGCGATCCCGATGATGAGGTAGTAAGGGAGGATCCCGTTCAGCAGCCGCCGCAGTACGAAATGTCCGGTGATACCGCCCGGGGCGCCGGTCCGTTCCGCTTCTTTGCGGGCGCTGAGGTACAGGCCGTAGCCGGAGAGCAGCAGAAAGATATCCACTCCCGGAGGCCCCCAGGTACCGATCATGTGGCGGAGCCCGGGATGCGCCGGCTCGAGGAACATCCATTCCGCAAAGTGGCTCGCGATGACGATGAGGATCGCGATGCCGCGAAGGGTTTTTGAAGTCTTTGCTGTGATCATGGGAATCTCCTGTCTACAGCGCCTCTCCGGCGAACTGGCTCTCGTAGAGCGCGCGGTAGAAACCGCCCGCTTCGATGAGCGCGTCATGGGTGCCCTGTTCGATGACCCGGCCGTCCTTCATCACGAGGATGCGGTCGGCATTCCGGACGGTACTCAAGCGGTGTGCGACGATGAAGCTGGTCCGGCCCTTCATCAGCGTCTCAAAGGCATCCTGGATCTTCAATTCCGTGCGGGTATCGATGGAACTGGTGGCTTCATCCAGGATCAGCATCGAGGGGTCGGAGACCATCACCCGTGCGATGCACAGCAGCTGCCGCTGGCCCTGGGAAAGAGAATCCGCTTCATCGGAGACCACCGTGTCGTAGCCTTCCGGGAGTTTCAGGATGAAATCCTCCGCGTGGCAGGTGACCGCGGCCTCCCGCACGCGCCGGTCGATCTCCTGCGGGGACAGACCGGTCTCCCGGATCCCCATGGCGATATTGTCGCGGATCGATCCGGTCTTTAACCAGGTCTCCTGCAGCACCATCCCGAAGCCGTCGCGGAGCGCTTCTCTGGTGATCCGGCGGATGGGTGTGCCGTCCGCGAGGATCTCCCCCGCGTCCGCTTCATAGAAGCGCATGAGCAGATTTACGAGGGTCGTCTTGCCGCTTCCGGTAGGACCCACGATGGCGATGCGGGCGCCCGGCGGCACGGTGAGATTCAGATCCTCGATGAGCTTGCGGTCTTTGCAATAGGAGAAGGACACCTCCTTAAAGACTACTTCTCCGGCGTAAGACACCGGGCATGCGGCATCCGCGGGGTCCGGTTTCTCCGGTTCCTCATCGATCAGCGCAAAGATCCGCTCCGCGCAGGCCAGCGCGTTCTGCAGCTCCGTGATGACGCCGGAGATCTCATTAAAGGGCTTGGTATACTGGCTTGCATAGGACAGAAAGGCGGCGAGCATGCCGACGGTGATGGACCCCCGGAGCGCAAAGAACGCGCCCCCCACGGCGATGCCCATGTAGATCAGCGCATTGATGAACCGGGTGGTCGGATTGGTCAGCGAGGAATAAAAGGTCGCCTTGAGGCCGCATGCCCGGAGTCTTTCGTTCATCCCGGCAAAGGTCCGTTCCTCGTCGTCCTGCCGGTGAAAGGCCATCACCACCCGCTGCGCGGAGATCTTCTCATCGATGAAGGCGGTCTGTTCGCCGCGCACGCGCGCCTGCTCCGCAAACATCCGGGCCGTCGCCCGCGAGATCAGAAAGGCCGCCAGAAAGGACAGCGGGGTGAGTCCCACCACGAGGAGCGTGATCCAGACGTTGACGGATAGCATGAAGAGAAAGGTCCCGAGGATCGTGCAGATCCCCGTGAAAAACTGGGTGAAGCCCATCAGCAGACCGTCCGCAAAGGTGTCCACGTCGGCCACCACACGGCTGATGAGATCGCCGGAGGGATGAGCATCGAGATAGGACAGAGGCAGACACTCGATCCGCGCGAATGCATCCCGGCGCAGAGCGCGCACGACACCCCAGGTCATGCGGTTGTTGAGTACATTGACCAGCCACTGGGCGATCGCGAGGATCGCAGCCGCGATCCCGATCCTGAGACAGGTCGACGCGACCGCACCGTGGTCCACGGCACCGGGACCGGTCATATAGTCCACCACTTCTCCGGAGAGTTTGGGGATATACAGCGCGCAGCCCACGGTGAGGAGGGAGAGCAGGAGAGAGACGAAGAGCATCAGCCGGTATCCCGCGATATAATGGAGGATCCGTTTCCAGGTGTTCATCCGGTCACCTCCTCCGGGAACTGGGAGCGATAGATCTCCCGGTAGACCTCGCAGGATCCCAGCAGTTCTTCGTGCCGGCCGTTTCCGACGATGTGTCCCTTATCCAGTACCAGGATCCGGTCCGCAAAGCGCACGCTCGGTACGCGCTGGGACACGATAAAGATCGTCATGCGCCCGCTCATCTGCCGGATCGCCGTGCGCAGCTTCAGATCCGTCGCAAAATCCAGTGCCGATGCCGCGTCATCCAGGATCAGGATCCGGGGACCCCGCATGAGCGCGCGGGCGATCGTCAGCCGCTGCTTCTGTCCACCGGAGAGATTGCGCGCCCCCTGGGTGAGCATATGATCGACGCCGTCCGGTTTGCCGGCCACGAATTCCGCGGACTGGGAGGCCGAGAGGACCTGCTCCAGCCTGGCCGGATCTGCGGCGGCTGTCCGGTCCGCGGCGCCGTAGAGGAGATTGTCCCGGATCGATCCCGCAAACAGCTCCGCCTTTTGAAATACCACGCCGATGATACCGCGCAGGGAAGCCATCCGGCAGGAACGGACATCCTTCCCGAAGACTTCCACCCGTCCCGCACTCACATCGTGAAAACGCGGGATCAGCCGCACAAGCGTCGACTTACCGGAACCGGTACCGCCGATGACCCCGATCGTCTCTCCCGCCGCGGCGGAGAATGTGATATCATGCAACGCCTCCGCGCCTGCTCCTTCATACCGGTAGGAGACATGATCGAAGCGGACGGCGGGCGCCGTGCCGGCCTCCGCATCCGGGACTTCCTCCGTCCCGTCTGCCATATCCTGCGCCATGTTCAGTACGAGAGCGATCCGGTCCGCGCTGGCGAGCGCCCGGGAGATCGTGATGATGAGATTGGCGAATTTTACGAGTTCGATCAGGATCTGTGACATATAGTTCAACAGAGCCACGATCTGACCTTTGGTGAGCGCGCCGGTATCCACGCGCCACGCGCCCGTGAGAATGAGGAGGATGATCCCCGCGTTGACGACCACCTGCGTCGAGGGGTTTAGCAGTCCCGATACGGCGCCCGTCAGCCGCTGTGTATGCGTGAGCGCCTCATTGGCCGCGGCAAATTCCTCCCGCTCCTCATCCTGCCTGTTAAAGGCACGCACGACCCGCGCGCCGACGAGATTCTCCCTCGTGTGCAGCAGCACTTCATCCAGCCGTTCCTGTGCCGCCTTATAGAGCGGTGCGGTCCGCCGCATGATGAGAAAGACCAGGAGCGACAGCAGCGGGATCACCAGCACAAAGATCAACGCCGCACGCGCGTCCACGGAGAAAGCCATGATCATGGCGCCCACCACCACAAAGGGGGAGCGCAGGATCAGACGCAGCACCATATTGACGCCGTTCTGCGCCTGATTGACATCGCTGGTAAGCCGGGTCGTGAGCGTCCCGGTCCCGATGGTATCAAGCTGCGACCAGGACAGCGTCTGGATCTTATGGAAAAGTGCCTGCCGGACATTTGCGGCGAAGCCGACTGCCGCGCGCGCGGCAAAATACTGCGCCGTGATCGCGCTGGTGAGACCGGCGGCGGCGAACAGCGCCAGCAGCCCGCCCATGGCGAGGACGGTGCGGGAGTCCCCGGCCAGGATCCCCGCGTCGATGAGACGCGCGACAACAAGAGGCACCGTCAGTTCAAACAAGACCTCCAGGAGTTTGAAGAGCGGTGCCAGGATCGTCTCTTTCCGGTATTCTTTCAGATAGATCAGCAGGGATCGCATGAGGTCATACCGTTTCCTTTAGGACGCCGGCGGTACGCTGTTGAACCGGCGGTGCAACCGGTCCGTTCAAAGCTCCACCAGCTCGTATTCTCTGCTGCCCAGTCCGATCGCCTCCGCATGCTCCAGCGTCTCACGCCAGTGCACATTGGGATTGCTGTCGAGGAAATGATCGTGGTGATGATGCCATCCCTCGCTGTTCAGGTGGTCGGTCAGCTGGCTGTTCGGCAGAGGCGCCTGTCTGAGACAGGCATCCACGCAGGCCTGGTCGAGCGCCACCGGATCGAAGGAAGCGAACATCCCGATATCCGGCAGGATCGGCGCGTCGTTCTCTCCGTGGCAGTCGCAGTTGGGGGAGATGTCCTGCACCAGAGAGATATGGAAATGCGGGCGTCCGGCGCAGACCGCCGCGGCGTATTCCGCCATCTTGCGCCCCAGCATCTCAAAGGCGTTTTCGTTGTCATTGGAGATCGCGTCAAAGGCGCAGGCGCCGATACACCGGCCGCAGCCCTTGCAGATATCGGGATGGATATATGCCTTGCCGTCCTCCCCGTAAGTGATCGCATCGGAGCCGCATTCTTTGGCACACCGGCGGCAGCTCCTGCAGACCGCCTGATCCACGGTGGGCTTGCCCTCCTTGTGCTGCTGCATCTTGCCGGCGCGGCTGCCGCAGCCCATGCCGATATTCTTGATCGCACCGCCGAAACCGGCCTCCTCATGTCCCTTGAAATGGGAGAGGCTGATAAAGACGTCGGCGTCCATGATCGCCGTGCCGATATAGGCTTCCTTGCAATAGACGCCGCCCGGCACCGGTACCGCGACTTCGTCCGTCCCCCTGAGGCCGTCCGCGATGATCACATGGCAGCCCGTCGTGACGGTATTGAAGCCGTTGATCTCCGCGCAGTCCAGATGATCCAGCGCGTTCTTGCGGCTGCCGGGATAGAGGGTGTTGCAGTCGGTCAGGAAGGGCTTGCCGCCCGCTTCTCTGACCAGATCCGTCACGGCTCTGGCATAATTGGGCCTTAGAAACGCGAGATTTCCGAGCTCTCCGAAATGCATCTTGATGGCCACAAACCGGCCGTCCATCCCGATCTCTCCGATCCCCGCACGCCGGCAGAGCTTCTTGAGTTTCTCCGTGAGCGGCTGACCGATCACCGTCCTGAAATCCGTAAAGTATACTTTGGATGCAGCCATCGTCTCTCCTTTCTGTGGAAACGGCGTATCGTGTCAAGTATATCATGAAAACGGGGTTGGAAAAAGAGTGCGCGGGAAACCGTAAAAAGCCCCCGGGGTCATCCCCCGGGGGCTTTGGAGAGGAGTTTACGGCATCTGGTTGCCGGATACGCCGGATCATCCCTGTACTTCGATATGTTTTGCCTCCTCATTCTCGTGCACGGGCTCCTTCTTGGGGATCGTGACGCTCAACACGCCGTTGCGGTACTGCGCCAGGATATCCTCGGGCTCCACGCCCTCTACGCGGAAGCTCCTGGAATAGCTCATGCTGCTGCGTTCCCTGCGGACGTAGTGATGATCCTTATTCTTGTCCTCGTTGTCCGTGTGGTGCTCGGCGTTGATGGTGAGCATCCCGTCTTTTAAGTCGACCTTGATCTCTTCCTTATTAAAACCGGGCAGATCCGCTTCCAGCCGGTAGGAGTCGCCCTGATCGATCACATCGGTGCGAAGCCCCTGTGCGGAGAGCGGTGCTCCGAAATCCTGGAAGAAGTCGCCGAACATGCGATCCATGAAATCGAAAGGATCCTCGTAACGCACCACGCCACATTCGTTGTTTCTGTTTCTCAGTGCAGGTCTTAACATAATGCTACCTCCTTTTTTCGCGGTCCGTATCGGTTGCCGTAAGTCGAACGATGGTTTTTTCCGAACCGGAGCATCTCTGTTCCTTGGTTCTGATACATGTTATATCACAGATAGAACAGAAATCAATAAACTGCCGATAAACAATCCTAAACAAATCGGGAAGAAATTCTTAACGATTCATAAACTGTGCGGTTTCGGGCCGCCGTTTGTTGTCAAACACATGATATTGTGGTATAAGTAAGGGTTGTATGCAGATGATGTGCCGGAGGCAGCCGGACGGGCAGCTCCGGCGGGAAGAGAAACAGAAAATGGCCAGACTGGTGGACGTCATCGACGTCAGTAAGATCTATAATCCCGGAGAGAATGAAGTGCGGGCGCTCGATCATGTGAGCCTGTCGATCGACGCCGGTGAATTCGTGGCGATCATCGGGCAGTCCGGTTCCGGCAAGTCCACGCTGATGAACATGCTGGGATGTCTGGATGTGCCCACCAGCGGGACGTACATGCTCCACGGCATGGATGTGTCCCATATGAGCGATAACGAGCAGTCCGATGTCCGAAACCGGGAGATCGGTTTCATTTTTCAGGGCTTCAATCTGATCCAGTCGCTGACGGCGCAGGAGAATGTCGAACTGCCTCTGATCTATCGCGGCGTGCCCAGAAAGCAGAGAGAGCAGCTCTCCGTAAAAGCGCTGCAGCAGGTGGGACTTGCCAACCGTATGGATCACCGCCCGACAGAGATGTCCGGCGGTCAGCAGCAGCGCGTCGCCATCGCGCGCGCGATCGCACAGGCACCGCCGATCCTGCTCGCGGATGAGCCCACCGGGAATCTTGATTCCGCCTCCAGCAGGGAGATCATCGAGATCATCAAGCGTCTGCACAAGGAAGGACGGACCGTGATCCTGATCACCCATGATCCGGGGATCGCCGAGCAGGCCCCCAGGATCGTGACGATCAGCGACGGCAGGATCAGGAGCGATATCAAAAACCCGAAGGCGGGATAGGCCCGCACCTGTCGATACAGCCGGTTTACCGGAGGGGAGAGGAAGATGAGAGAATTCAAACCGAGGAAGGATATCGAAGCGGAGGCGGAGACGACCCGGGTGACGCCGGAGGGCGCCGCGGCGGAGAGCGCCAAAACCCCGGAAAGCGCCAAAAATCCCGACAGCGAAGCTGCCGTTGCGCTCAAGGAGCACACGGATCCCGCGGAAGGGGAGGAAAAACCGGCGGAGGCTGCGGCCGCACCGGAGGGCAAAACTCCCGCTCCGCCGGCTCCCGCGGAGACAGCATCCGACAGCGGGAAACCCGGCACGGAGATCACGGCGGACAGCACGCCGGATGACTCCGTGGAGATCCTTTCCCCCGCCTATGTACCCGGTAAGAAGAAATTCAAAAAGCGCTGGATCGTGCTGGCAGTGTTGGCCGTCCTGCTCATCGGGTTCTTCGTTTTCCGCAGCCGGCAGGCGGCGACGCAGCTGCCGCAGGTGGAGGTCGCGGAGGTCACAACGGGAGATATCGAGGAGATCGTGACGATCAGCGGCAATGTGACCAGTGCGGAGAAGAAGAACTATTACTCCACCGTTTCGGCGGCTGTGACGGAATTGAATATCAAGGCGGGGGACCGCATCCGGAAAGGCGAGTTCCTCTACGCGTACAGCAAGGATGACCTGGATCTCATGAAGCAGCAGGCACAGCTCGCTCTCCGGCAGGCGCAGGGCTCCTATAATTCCTCCGTCACCAAAAACGCGAAAGCCACGGATGTCCTGAGAGGCAACAGCATCCATGACATCAACAACCGTCTGACCGAGATCACGGCGGAGATCGATGCGCTCAACTATAAGATCACCGAGAAGACGGACCGTCTGAGCGGGACGGTCACGGAGCTGCAGAACACGCTCCTCGATATCGACCAGAACGGGATCCTGGATTCCCAGCAAGGCAATTACGCTCTCCTTACGGGGAGTGATGTCGGTACCGAATACATCACCAGACGTGAGGATTCCGATAACGATGCCTCTTCCGGCAACCGTCAGATGGCGCTGGCCCTGCAGCAGGCCATCAACGAAAAGCAGTATGCGCTGCAGCATGACGCCGAGATTGAGAAATGGCAGCGGGAGATCACCGCACTGAACGAGGAGAAGGCCACCCTCACCGAGCAGAAGACGGTGGAGCAGTCGAGGCTCACCGGCGGGGATTTTGAACAGCTCAAGGCCGCCAAGGAACTCTCCGAGCTCCAGAACGGGGACACCATCGCCGATATCGAGGCGGTGGAGAACGGGGTCTTCGCGGACTTCGCCGGTGTCGTCACGGCCGTTAATGTGGCCGAGGGGGCGACCGCCGCCAAGGGTTCTCTCATGTTCTCCGTTGAGAGCACGGATTCCGCGGAGATCACGCTGCAGATCTCCAAGGCGGATATGAGCAAGGTCCGTGTGGGACAGCAGGTCGATATCACGATCAACGGACACTCCTATGCCGGCGAGGTCACCAGGATCTCGGGTGTGGCGACAAAGAATGCCACCGGTGTTCCGGTGGTGGATGCCGCCATCCGGATCAAGGATCCCGATGATCAGATCATCCTCGGGGTGGAGGCGAGCAATAAGATCCATACCGATCACGCGGAGGATGTGATCGTGATCCCTTACGATTATGTGGGAGCGGACAAGGACGGCGATTTCGTGCTCGTCGTGGAGGACGGCATCGCGAAGCGCCGTGCGGTCACACTGGGCCTGACCACCACGACCGAAGCCGAGATCAGGGAAGGTCTGCGCGCCGGTGAGCAGGTGGTCACCGGGGACGTCGAGAGCATCGTCGACGGGACGCCGGTGCAGGCCGTGCCGGTCACGGCGGAATAGGGATCCGGCCGTTCCCATGATCGGGGAATACATCGCGGACGCGATCCGCAATATCCGCAATAACAAGCTGCGCACCGGCCTGACCATGCTGGGGATCGTCATCGGCATCGCCTCGGTCATCGCGGTCATCACCATCGGTGACGGTCTCACCGCCTATGTACAGAATGAGATGGGCGGGTTTTCCAGCAATGTATCGGTCCTGTTCGTGGACACCTCGGTGACGAGCGAACTGATCACCCCCGATGATCTGAAGATGCTTAACGAGTCGGTCCCGGGACTCCTGGGGGCCACTTATGATCTCGACGGGGTCGGTGTTCTGACCGGCCGCCGCGCCGCCGTGGATGTGAGCTTCGACGCGGGCAGCGCGGTCATGGAGCATTTCACGGCCAACAAGGTAAAGCGCGGCCACTACTATACGGATGATGAGGTGGAGAATCACGCGCGGGTGTGCGTCATCACCGAACGGGATGCCGAGAAGCTGACCGGGACAAAGGATGCGGTGGGGCAGACACTGGAGCTGTCCGTGGACGGACGGACCGTGGAACTCACGATCGTCGGGATCAAGGAAAACTACAGCGAGGCGATCCTGACGGTCATGGAACAGATGCCGGACTATCTTGCGACGATGGAGCTGCCGTATACCACGCTCGCGGATCTGACCAAGGTCGATGTGGAGAAGGGGCAGCGTCAGGCGATCCTCTTCTGCGTGACGGGCAGTGATACCGGTGAAGTGACCCGTATCGCCTCCCGCGCCTGGAGAGCCCGGCACGGTGTGAAGGATGAGGATGCGGTGATCTCGCAGACCATGACGGATATCTCCGATCAGATCGATACGATCTTCGGGGCCATCACGAAGTTTATGACCTTTGTGGCGGCGATCTCGCTCCTGGTGGGAGGGATCGGTGTCATGAACATCATGCTGGTGTCCGTGACGGAGCGGACCAGAGAGATCGGGATCCGCAAATCCATCGGGGCCCGTACGGGAGCCATCATGATCCAGTTTCTGGCCGAGGCGGCCATCATCTCCATGATGGGAGGTGTCGTGGGCGTGATCCTGGGGATCTCCGTGGCGGCCGTTGCCTGCCGTATCTTTGAATTCGATCTTGTCGTGAGCCCTTCCGTGGTGGTGATGGCGACGGTCTTTTCCTCCGCGATCGGGCTGTTCTTCGGCCTGCATCCCGCCAGAAAGGCGGCAAAGATGCGTCCCATCGACGCGCTGAGAGTGTAGGGAGCGTTACATGGAATACATCAAGAGCGCGTTCGCGAGCATCATGGAAAACAAGGCAAGAAGCTTTCTTACCATGCTGGGGATCATCATCGGCATCGGTTCCGTCATCACGATCCTGGCTGTGGGCAACGGTCTGAAGCACACGGTGGGAGGGGAACTGAATGAGATCCAGTCCGGCGGGATCACCATTCTGATCGATGCCAAAAAGACGGACAAATACCTGACCGGCAGCGAGGTGCGTGCGATCGGAGAGGAGGTCCCGGAGGCCTACGGCGCATCCCCTTCCGTCACGGCTTACGGCGATCTCATTGCCAGGAGCACGGAATCCGGTTCCTTGAAGGGCGGCAACGAGTATACCCTTTACGGCAAGAAAACGGAACTGGCGGACGGACGATATTATAATGATACGGAAGCGGAATCCGGTGCGGCGGTGGGAGTGATGAGCCAGCAGGCCGCCGTGATCCTCTTTGGCACCACGGACGCGGTCGGGAAGAGCTTTGACGCGACGGTCGGCGGACAGACGAGGTCGATCACCGTGATCGGACTGTTCCGGTCGGAGGAAAAGGAGATCGAACAGGCGTATCTCGCCCTGCGGGGCAAGGAAGGCGTCTATGCCTATATCGAGGTGGATGTGCCGTATACCCTGCTCACGGAGGGCTTTAACCTGAGCGGCGCCAATATCCAGTCCTATCAGATCTTTCCGTATCCGGATCAGCAGGACGCGGCGGCACTCACGGCCAGACGTCTCACGGAGAACCGTCTGGGTCTGCGCGGGGAGAATGCCGTCACGATCCAGTCCTTTGCCTCCATGCTGGATACGTTCAGCAGGATCCTGAATGTGGTGACGCTGGTGGTGGCCTTTATCGCCGCTATCTCCCTGCTGGTGGGCGGGATCGGGGTCATGAACATCATGACGGTCTCCGTGACCGAACGCACGCGGGAGATCGGGATCCGCAAGGCGCTGGGGGCACGCACGGGTTCGATCCTGGTACAGTTTCTCGCGGAGTCCTCCATGATCACGCTGATCGGCGGTTTTCTGGGGATGCTGGGCGGTTACGGACTCACCTTTATCGTCTCGAAATTCATGAGTTTTCCGCCCCGGATCCTGTTGTCCGATGTGGCGCTCGTGGTCGTCATCTCCACTTCCATCGGGCTCTTTTTCGGGATCTATCCGGCGTACCGCGCGGCAAAGATGAACCCCATCGAGGCCCTGCGTTATGAGTGAGCGGTGACCGGGTAAAAAAACACAGAACTGTCAAATCGTTTTCACAATTTGAACACATTTATCCCATAGAATGTGCCATGTAAAACGAAAAAAGGCCGGAAGGGAGCGCGGAGAGCGCGGGACGGACGGCCGGCGTGCCGGAGAGCACGAAGATAAGGAGGCATCGTTATGTGGGAGAATGAAGGATTTGATCATACAGGGAACGGAAACGGGACGGATCTGCCGTCCGGGACTGACGGGATGAACACGACACCGTCTTCTGCGGATACAAGGCCTGCGGAGAGTGCGGCACCCGTGACAGAGGGCAGCGTGTCCGCTCCTGCCCCGGCAGCGGAAGCCCCCCGTATGGCGGCATCCGGATCGGAGCCGGCAGGCGGTACCGCCACGAACTACGGTCAGCAGAATGCCTGGGAGAACCCCTACACGGCACAGTACCGTTCCGCGCAGACAGGCAATCCTTACCGGAACGATCCGAATGCGGCGCAGAACAGTGCATACGCAGGCGGCAGTTATGCGGGCGGCGGTTATCAGTACACCAATACCGCGTTCAACGGCGGCTATCAGCCCGGCCGGGCACCCGCTGTCAGGAAGAAGGGCAGCGCCGGCAAGAAGATCGCCATCGCCTGCGGAGTCGTGGCTGCACTGGGATTGATGGTCTTCGGATTATACGAGTTTGCGCACCGTATCCCGATGAAGGAGATCGCGACAGAGGCGCAGACGCAGATCGAAGAGCAGATCAATCCGCAGGAACCTGCACCGGCGCCGGCACCGGCAAAGGGGAAAGAGGACAGTAAAGAAGCAGTCTCTCCGGCAGCAGGCAGCAACGCCGGAGAGAGCACGAGCCGCGTGACCACGATCTCGGCTCCGAGCCCCGTGATCGTCACCGATGTGACCCAGGTGGTGGAATCCTGCATGCCGGCGATCGTCTCCATCGACAACAACTTCACGGAGACCATCAACTACTTCGGGCAGAGGTACACGCAGGAAGCAACCGGCAGCGGTTCCGGCATCATCGTCGGACAGAATGAGAACTCGCTGCTGATCGCAACCAATTACCACGTGATCGAGGATGCGGACAGCCTGAGCGTTCAGTTTGTGGACGGGACCAAGGCGGAGGCCCAGATCAAGGATTCCGATGAGGCGATGGATCTGGCGGTCATCGCTGTCCCGCTCACGCAGATCGGGGACAGCACCATGGACAGCATCGTCATCGCGACGCTGGGCAATTCCGATACGCTGACTCTCGGCGAGCCCGCGATCGCGATCGGCAATGCGCTGGGGCAGGGACAGTCCGTGACGGTCGGTGTTGTGAGCGCGGTCAACAGAGAGATCCAGACCTCGCAGAATACGACGGGTACCTTTATCCAGACCGACGCCGCAATCAATCCCGGCAATTCCGGCGGTGCACTCTTAAATTCCGCAGGAGAGGTCATCGGCATCAACTCCAATAAGTTTGCCGATACCGATGTCGAGGGGATGGGATTTGCCATCCCGATCTCGCAGGCGCAGCCCATCATCGACGAGATGATGAACAGAGAACTCGTGGCCGATGAGGACCGCGGATATCTGGGGATCAGCGGCACCACGGTCCCTTACGAGTACACCGGGATCGAAGGCGTGCGCGTCCGCGGTGTGACCGGCGGCAGCGGTGCCGAGGCGGCGGGTCTGCAGGAGGACGATATCATCATCCGTCTGAACGGGGAGAATATCAAATCCATGGAGAGCCTGCAGAACAAGCTCAAGTACCTCAAAGCCGGTGACCAGGTGACCCTGACGATCCTCCGCAGAGAGAATGACCGCTATGTCGAGGTGGATGTTGATGTGAAGCTCACCGACGGCAAGACGGCCGGTGTATCCGGCAGTGAGCAGCAGGCACCCGCCGGAGGGAACGGTAATGACGGCTCCCGGCAGGGCGGAAACGGCCAGGGCGATCCGGGTGCCGGCGGCGGTCAGGGAGACGACGGCTATTATTATTACGGAAACGGCGATGACGGGTATGGCGGTTTCTATGGTTTCCCCTTCAATTTCCCGTTCTTCGGCGGCGGCAACTATTGATGCGGACCGCCCCGTGAGGAGCCTATGAGCGAAAACGAAGAGAATAAGAACATGGAAAACAGCGACCGGGACGGCGGCAGCGGGTACGAGGAGATCTGCTTCGTCTGCCGCAGACCCGAATCCAAGGCGGGCAAGATGTTCCGTCTGCCCAACCGGATCAATATCTGCGAGGACTGCATGCAGCGCCTGATGGATCAGGCGGCGCAGTTTGATTACAACGGGCTGCTGAACAATCCGGAGCTGCTTAAGGAACTGAATAAGCACGGCATGCCGAATGTCGGCTTTGTGAACATGGGGGATATCGCGGGCGGTATCCCCAATTCGCAGCGTATCAAGAAACGCCGGGAGAAGAAGGAGGGGGAGGAACCCGTCTTTGATATCCGCAAGCTCCCGGCACCCCACCGGATCAAGGCGCAGCTCGACGATTATGTCATCGGTCAGGAGCATGCCAAGAAGGTGGTCTCCGTCGCTGTCTACAACCATTACAAACGGATCGCCACACAGGATCAGGACGATATCGAGATCGATAAGTCCAATATCCTGCTGATCGGCCCCACGGGTTCCGGCAAGACCTATCTTGTAAAAACTCTGGCAAAACTCCTGGATGTCCCGCTCGCCATCGCGGATGCCACCTCGCTCACGGAGGCCGGCTATATCGGCGATGACATCGAGAGCGTCGTCTCCAAACTCTTTGCGGCCGCGGACAATGATATCGACCGGACGGAGCGGGGGATCATCTTTATCGACGAGATCGATAAGATCGCCCGCAAGAAGGATACCCGCGCGCGTGATGTCAACGGGGAATCCGTGCAGCAGGGGATGCTCAAGATCCTCGAGGGGACGGAGATCGAGGTCCCGGTGGGCGCGAATTCCAAGAACATGATGGTGCCGCTGGTCAAGATCAATACCAGGAATATCCTCTTTATCTGCGGCGGTGCTTTTCCGGATCTGGACGAGGTCATCAAAAACCGTCTGAAGAAGCAGACTTCCATCGGCTTTTCCGCGGATCTCAAGGACAAATACGATAAGGACAGAAATCTCCAGAAGCAGGTGACGACGGAGGATCTCAAGAAATACGGCATGATCCCGGAATTTCTGGGACGTCTGCCGGTGATCTGCCCGCTGGAATCCCTGACGAAGGAGATGCTGGTGGAGATCCTGAAGGAGCCGAAGAACGCGATCCTCAAGCAGTATCAGAAGCTGCTTTCCCTGGATGAGGTGGAGCTGCTTTTCGATGACGGTGCCCTGGAAGCCATCGCGGAGAAGGCGATCGAACGGGAGACCGGCGCACGGGCGCTGCGGGCCATCATCGAGGAGTTCATGCTGGATATCATGTATGAGATCCCCAAGGATGACAATATCGGCCGCGTGACGATCACCAGAGATTATATTGAAGGCAGGGGTGCTCCTCTCATCGAGGTGCGCACCGGCGGACAGCCCCGGATCGAACAGACCGGGATGGCGTGAGGGTACAAAGTATGCAGGCGGATCTGAAGAAAAAAGTCACGGCTCTCGCGGTGATCCTGGCGGAACTGCTGTTCTGCGGGGTGTATCTGGCCGGCCTCCGGGGCGGACAGGTTCTGACCTGGGGGCAGGAGGAGCTGCTCGTTTCCGCCGACAGCATGGGCGCGGAGGAGGAAGATGCCGCAAATACGCCCGGTTTCTATGTGGACAATTCCTACGGGACGGCCCTCGTCACTCCGGATTTTTATGCAAAGCGCGGCGTCTATACCATCACCGTCAACTATTCGGGCAATGCCCCCGCTGAACCCAAGCAGAGCATTTCGCGGGTCGTGGCGGCGGATGATGCATGGGAGGCCGAAGGGGCAAGGCTTGCGGACAGCGAGCGCGGTGTTCTCTCCGGCGGCGGAGTCCTCTCTTACCGGGCGGATCTGCGCGAGGGATCGTTCTACCGCGTGGTCAATACCATCGATCCCGCTGTGGACGGACAGTATCTGCTGATCAACAGCATCACTCTCACCCGGATGGCGGGGAAGACGATCTGCCGTGACGCGCTGATGCTGCTTGCGTTCTTCCTGGTGATCGATCTGGCGTTATTCGGACTGTTCTTCCGGCGTGAGCAGATGCGTGCCTGGAACCGGGAGCACGGGACGGTCCTGGCGATCCTCGCGGCGATCGTGGCCTTTGGCTGTTTCCCGCTGGTTTCCCGCGGGATCTATTTCGGGGATGACATCTTTTATCATCTGCGCCGGATGGCGTTTCTGGCGGAGGGCATAAAGAGCGGCGCCTTCCCGGTGAAGATCCAGCCCGGCTGGTCCAACGGGTACGGCTATGCGGCGGGAGTCGGCTACGGCGATGTATTCCTGCTGCCGTCCGCGCTGCTCTATCTGGCGGGTTTCCCGCTTTCTTTCGGATATGAATCCTACATCGTCCTCATGACGGTGCTCACGGCATGGATCGCCTATCGCGCGTTCCGGGAGATGGGCGGGAGCACGGTCGCGGGGCTGACCGCTTCCGCCGTCTACACGCTGACGGGTTTCCGCCTGCACAGCATCTATGCCGGTGCGACGGTGGGAGAGTACGGGGCCTACACTTTTCTGCCGCTCATCGTATGGGGGCTCTGGGGGATCTATCTCGGCAGGGAGGAAGGCAGGAGGCGGTACGAGGATATCCTGGCGGCCGGCGTCGGCCTGATCCTCTCATGTCACGTGCTGACCACGCTGATGACGGCGTTTGCGATCGTACTGTTCGCGCTGATCTGGATCGGCCGCACTCTGAAGAAGGAGGTGCTCTTCAAACTCCTGCGGGCACTCGGAAAATCCGTTCTGCTGACACTGTGGTTCACGGTGCCGTTATTGCACTATATGCTCACGGACAGCTTCCGCGGCGATGTGCATGCCAAGCTTCTGTGGAAGCATGCCTACGATCCGGAGGAACTGTTCATTCTGCTCCACGATCCCTCCGCGATCAGCGGCGGTTTCCTGGGGGTGGGGATCGCGGCTTTCGTGATCCTGGGAGTGTCGTTCGCGCGGTTCCTGAGCGGCCGGGATGGATCCGCACTCGCCAGGAGCGGGTTCAGACGGGTGTTCGGGCTGACCGTGCTGTTTCTGTGGATGTCCTGCAGCCTCTTCCCCTGGCATTATATCTGTGTACATCTGCCCTGGCTGTATGCGCCGCTTTCGAATCTGCAGTTTTCCTGGCATTTTCTGGATCCCGCGGCAGTCCTGCTGGCCCTGCTGGCCGCCATTGCCGTCGGGAATTTCGGACGGATCCCGTCCGGTGACAAAAGCTTTCCCGCGGGTGCCGCCCTGCTGCTGTCAGGGATCCTGATCGCGCTCACGCTGGCGCAGAGCGGTGATTATCTGGGACAGGTGGTCAGGGAGGGACGTTCGATCCGGCAGATGGGAGAGGGCGGACTGGGCACGCCGATCAATGTGGAGTTTTCGCTGAAGGGCTCGGAGGCAGCCACAGCCGGCAGGACGGAATCGGAAGCGCCGGACGGCGTGACGGTGCAGCTCCTTTCGGAGCGGGGCTTAAGTCTTGATGCGCAGGTGGAGAATCCGACGGGTGATACGGCTGCCGTCCTGTTCCCGCGATGGGCTTACCGGGGATATGCGGCAACGGGAGAGCGCGGCAGACTCGCGCTCACCGAAGCAGAGGATCATCGCGTGCAGGTGGAGATCCCCGCCGGATACAGCGGCAGGGTCCGGGTAAGATATCACGAGCCGTGGTTCTGGCGCGTGGCGGAGTTCATCAGCCTCGTCTGCTGGATCCTGCTCCTGTGGCCGTCGCTTATACAGAGAGCCCGAGCGCTCTGGTCGCGATGGAGAAGTAAACGATAAGCGCCACGGCATCCACGATGGTGGTGATGAGCGGTGACGCCATGACCGCCGGGTCGAAGTGAAGCCGCTCGGCGAGTAACGGCAGGGTGCAGCCGATCGCCTTGGCAAAGAGCACCACGATCACAAGAGTCGCGCAGATGACCGCTGCGACGGGCAGGGCCAGGTGATCCAGGAACATGAGTTTCAGGAAATTCGCCGCGGCCAGCGTCAGTCCGCACAGGAACGCGACGCGGAATTCCTTCCACAATGCTTTCGGGAGTTCCCCGAATTCGATCTCCCCCAGAGAAATGCCGCGGATCACCGAGACCGAGGCCTGGGAACCGGCGTTGCCGCTGGTGTCCATCAGCATCGGGATATAGGCGGTCAGCACCACATAGGCGGCAAGCGCCTTCTCATAGCGCGTGATGATCGCGCCGGTAAAGGTGGCCGAGATCATGAGGAACAGGAGCCACGGGATGCGGTTTTTGTAGGTCTCCAGGATCCCGGTGCGGAAGTAGGGCTTGTCGGAGGGCAGGATAGCCGCCATCTTTTCGATATCCTCGGTCGCCTCTTCCTGCAGGATATCGACGACGTCATCGATCGTGATGATCCCGACCATTCTGCCTTCATTGTCAACCACAGGCATCGCGGTGAAATCGTATTTCTGGAAGGTCTGCGCCACTTCCTCCTGGTCGGTCATCGTGTTGATGGAGATGACATTGCGGTTCATGATCTCACCGATGACCGCATTCTCATCCATGATCAGCAGATAGCGCAGTGCGACGGTGCCGAGGAGCACGCGCTGGTCATCGACGACATAGCAGATGTTGCAGGTCTCCTTGTCCAGACCGATGCGGCGGATGCGCACGATGGCTTCCGAGACGGTCATTCTGGCCCGGAGATCCACATATTCGACCGTCATGATGCTGCCGGCGGAATCGTCGGGATAGCGCAGCAGATGGTTGATGTCCTTGCGCGTGTCGGGATGCGCATTGGCGAGGATCTTCTTCACCACGTTGGCCGGCATCTCCTCCAGGAGGTCCGTGGCGTCATCGGCGTAGAGGTTGTCGATGATGCTGGAAGCTTCCTTATCGGAGAGGGAGGTGATGATGTACTGCTGATCGTCCAACTCCAGATCGGCGAAGACGTCCGCGGCCATGTCCTTGGGCAGGATCCGGAACATCTTGAGGGAGTCCTCATCCTCCATGTCATCGAGGACATCCGCGATATCCGCGGTGTTCATCTCCTTCATACGCGCGCGCAGGGAGGCATATTGCTTCTGTTTCAGCAACTCTTCCAGTTCTTCCCGAAGGCTCTGCAGATTCTCTTCCATGGGGGGCACCTCCTTTCCGACGCGCATGTTGATTCTGATGTACAGGTGTGCCCGGTTATTCTACTACAATTTCGCGGGAAGGGCAATAAACAACGGAAGGGGATTGCGGCAGCACGAATGGGGATCGTATGCAAATATCTTGTAGATTTGTATTGACTAACTCAAAAAAACCACATAATATGGTATCATCTCTTATTCAGAGTGGTGGAGAACGATAGGATCGATGAAGCCACAGCAACCCCGGAGGGAGAGACATCCCGATGGAAGGTGCTAACCTGAGCGTTGAAGTGCCGGAGACGGCACAGCGAGCAATAAGAGGTGCACAGTGCGCTGGTGCCCTTCTGTTGCGAAGCAGAAGGGCATTTTTGTTACTGTTCATCACCGGTTCAGGCATCGCAAACCGCATCTGAATAGCAACCTTTTTTAGAAGAACAGGAGGCAGCACAATGGACAAGTACATCTTCACATCCGAATCCGTCACAGAGGGGCATCCCGACAAGATCTGCGACAACATCTCCGATGCGATCCTCGACGCCTGCATGGCCGGCGATCCCATGAGCCGTGTCGCGTGTGAGACGACCGCCTGCACGGGCTTCGTCCTGATCACCGGCGAGATCACGACCAAGGCACAGGTGGATTATGCGGGCATCGCGCGCAAGACCATCGTGGATATCGGTTATGACAGCTCGGAGAAGGGCTTTGACGGCAATACCTGCGCGGTCCTCGTGGCGCTCGACCAGCAGTCCGCGGACATCGCCATGGGCGTAGACAAGGCGCTGGAAGCCCGCGAGAACACGATGACCGATGAGCAGCTGGAGGCCATCGGCGCCGGCGACCAGGGCATGATGTTCGGCTACGCCACCAACGAGACGGATACGCTGATGCCCTACGCCATCGATCTGGCGCACAGGCTCACGCGCAAGCTTACCGAGGTGCGCAAGAACGGTACGCTGCCGTATCTGCGCGCGGACGGCAAGAGCCAGGTCTCCGTGGAGTACGATGAGAACGGCAAGCCGGTGCGTCTGGAAGCCATCGTCATTTCCACCCAGCATGATGATAAGGTGACCCAGGAGCAGATCCATACGGATATCCGCAAGTATGTCATCGACCCCGTCGTGGACGGCAGCATGGTGGATGACAGGACCAAGATCTACATCAATCCCACCGGCCGCTTCGTCATCGGCGGACCGCAGGGCGATGCCGGTCTCACGGGCCGCAAGATCATCGTCGACACCTACGGCGGTGCCGCGCGTCACGGCGGCGGTGCCTTCTCCGGCAAGGACTGCACCAAGGTCGACCGTTCCGCTGCCTATGCCGCCCGCTATGTCGCCAAGAACATCGTTGCTGCCGGCCTCGCGGACAGGTGCGAGATCCAGCTCTCCTATGCGATCGGCGTGGCACAGCCCACCTCCGTTCTGGTCGACACCTTCGGCACCGGCAAGGTCAGCAATGAGAAGCTCGTGGAGGCGGTCCGCAAGAACTTCGATCTGCGTCCCGCGGGGATCATCAAGATGCTCGATCTGCGCAGGCCCATCTATAAGCAGACGGCCGCCTACGGTCACTTCGGCAGGAATGATCTGGATCTTCCCTGGGAGAAGACCGACCGTGCCGAGGCGCTCAAGGCGAGTGTATAAGACTCCGGATCACGAAAGACCGGGCGGAGCGATCCGCCCGGTTTTTTGTTATTTATGCGTGCTGCGGTTTCCATGAAATCCTTGACTTTCAAGCCCGCAAGCCGTAAAATTATGTACGGCATCTTTGGTCATATCTGACTGGATCTGTTGTCTGATTTTCAAACGGGGGGAGTTATGGGTACATCTGTTGCAAAGCCGCGTAAAGCCACCAACGAACCGGCATTTTTCTCCAAACTGAGCACCAAGATCACACTGCTGATCAGTGCGGTCGTGTTTGTCACCGTTCTGGTGCAGGTGCTCGTTGCGTCGAGCCGCGCCACGGCGACGATGGAGCAGACCTATCTGAATTACGCGCAGAATCTTGCCGAGGAAGCAGCCATCGGCGTGGATTTCGCCACGGAATTCGGAGAAGAGGCCTATGGCGGATACGCCAAGAATCTGGCAGAGGAGGCGGCAGTTTCCATTAATTTCTCCCGGGAATTCGGCGAGACGGTCTACAAGTCATATGCGCAGAACCTCGCTGTCGAGGCCGCCAAGTGTGTCGATACCGCAGCGGCATCGAGCGAGTTCGGACTCAGCACATCGGACCTGGACAAGGTCCTGAAAAGTGTGAACATCCTCAATGTGGAAGGCTCCTACGCCTATATGGTCTCTCCGACCGGCACGATGCTCTGGCATCCGAATCCCGAGAAGATCGGGAATCCCGTGGAAAACGCGGCGGTCAAGGGGATCGTTGAGGATCTCAAGGCCGGCAAGACGGTCGAGGACGGCTCGGTTCTCTATGAGTACAAGGAAGCCCTGAAGCTTGCGGGTTACGCATTTACGGCAGACGGGGACATCATGATCGTGACTGCCGACTATGACCAGTTCATGAAGATCGACTATGACACCCTCCTTGGCAATATCAAGATCGACGGGGTGGACGGTTCCTATGCCTACATGGTATCCCCCGACGGGACCATGCTGTGGCATCCTACGCCCGAAAAGATCGGTCAGCCGGTTGAGAACGCCGCGGTCAAGGGCATTGTGGCGGATCTGGCCGCCGGCAAGACGGTCGAGGACGGGTTCGTGATCTATGAGTACAAGGGCGCACTGAAACTCGCGGGTTACTCCTTCACGGATACCGGCAATATCGTGCTGGTGACCGCGGATTATGACAAGCTCATCCGGATCGATTATGACCAGCTGATCGGTGAGATCGAGATCTCCGGTGTGAACGGCTCCTATGCCTACATGGTCTCCCCCGACGGGACCATGCTGTATCACAACAACCCCGACAAGATCGGTCAGCCGGTCGAGAACGCGGCGGTAAAGGGGATCGTTGCGGATCTGGCCGCGGGCAAGACCGTGCCCGACGGATCGATCGCCTATGAGTACAAGGGTTCCTACAAGGTCGCGGGATACGCGTTCACCAAGGCGGGCAACATCATCATCGTGACGGCGGACCGCGATGTCATGATGGCGGATGTCTACAAGATGCGCAACCTGTTGATCATCTATGGTATCATCTGCCTGATCATCTCCGTGTTCCTGGTGGCGCTCTTTACGATCATCATGCTCAAGGCACTGGAGAAGCTGGTCCCGATCATCGACAAGACCGCCAACTTCGACTTCACGCCGAATGAGAATTCCGACAATCTCAAGAAGAGGAAGGATGAGATCGGCATCATCGCCAAGGCTCTGTCCAAGACCAGAGGAAACATGAGAGAGATGGTGGAGATGATCGCCCGCTCCGGCTCGAACATCGACACCAATGTCAATGTGCTGCAGTCGACGATCGATAAGGTCGGGAACATCTGCGAGAACAACTCCGCAACGACCGAGGAACTCGCGGCGGGCATGGAGGAAACGGCTGCCACGACCACGATGATCACCAAGAGCGTCGAGGATGTGCAGGAGAATGCACGCGGCATCGACCGCCTGGCGGAAGAAGGTACGCAGCTGTCCAACGAGGTCACGGAGCGCGCCAATGAGCTCGCGGCAACGACAGACAAGGCCAGCAAGAAGACGCTGGAGATCTATGAGAGCGTCAGGGTCAAATCCGAGGAAGCGATCACCGCTTCGCAGTCCGTGCATAAGATCAATGTCCTCGCGGATTCGATCATGGCGATCTCCTCTCAGACCGGTCTGCTGGCACTGAACGCGTCCATCGAGGCCGCCCGGGCCGGCGATGCGGGCCGCGGATTCGCCGTGGTCGCGTCCGAGATCGGAAACCTCGCAACGCAGACCTCCGCTGCGGTCAAGAGCATCGGCGAGATCGTGGAAGAGGTCAACAGCGCCGTCGATCAGATGTCCGACTGCCTGACGCAGACCACCTCGTTCCTGGAGACCAATGTTCTCTCCGACTACCAGGAATTCAGCAAGGTGAGCGTGCAGTACAGAGAGGATGCCGACACCTTCGGACAGAGCATGAACAATATCAAGGAGAGCGTGGTCCAGCTGACCGCCGAGATCGAGAAGATCGTCAAGGCCGTCGGCGAGATCGACGCGACCGTCAACGAGACCTCCCACGGTGTGGTGAGCATCGCGGAGAGGACCACGCAGATGGCGACGGATACCTCGGACAGCGTGGACAAGGTCAACGAGTGCCGCGATGCGATCTCCGATCTGAACTCGATCATCAACAGATTCAGCCTGTAACAGGATCACGGCTGATCGACCGCCCCGGGGCCGGAAGGTTCCGGGGCGGTTTTTTCTTGCGTATGATGCAAAGATGTGTTACGATATAAATGGTTTATTGGCATCAGTTGTCTGTGAGGACAGGGATTCATGGCAGGTATCAGTATTTTTGGCGGCTACAATGCCGGATACGGAATGGGCTATGGCGGCTTCGGCGGCGCGGGGAGCGTCGGCGGGACCGATCAGAGCCATGCCATCGTCAATCCCGGCGAGTCGACCCGGGTCGCCCCCGGCAGGAAATCCTCCCCCGCGGAATGTGAGACCTGCAAGGAGCGCAAATACAAGGACGGCTCCAACGAGAGCGATGTTTCCTTCCAGACCGCGCAGCATATCGATCCTTCCGCAGCCGGTTCCCGCGTGCGGGCACATGAGCAGGAGCATGTCTCCAACGCTTACGAGAAGGCAGCCAAGGGCAACGGCAAGGTCCTGCAGGCCTCCGTCCAGATCAAGACGGCGATCTGTCCCGAATGCGGCAGATGTTACGTGGCCGGCGGTGTGACCTCCACAAAGATCGCCTATCCCAACGAAGAGAGCAACTCCTACGCGAAGCGCAGGAAGCAGATGGACGCGGCGCTGCTGCCCGGCATGAATTTTGATAAGGCGGTGTGATCGCAGGTATCTGCCTGCCGATCCGATCTACACATGAGAACTCTCGCGGAACTCAAATTCTTTTCCCAAAAAAAACTGACCGGCAGATACGGGCTCACGATCGGTGTGACCCTTACGATCTTTGCGTGCGATCTGCTGTTGTCCGTACTGGTGGAATATATCGTGCCGCCGAAGAGCATCGCGCTCTTCGTGGCGTATGAATGTGTCATCTTCCTGCTGGATCTGCTGCTGGGGATGCTCCTGTCCGGACAGACCTATCTGTACATGAATATTCTGTATGACCGGCAGGTGGCCTTTTCCGATCTGAAGCAGGGATTTATCGAACATCCGGAGAAAGCGATGATGCTGCAGCTGCCCTTTGCGGTGTCTGCCACGATCGCCACGGCGCCTCTGCAGCTGTATCAGTTCTTCTTTTATGAATCCCGCAACCGCGATCTCCTGTTCTGGTGCATGGTGATCGCCATGGCGGGGCTGATCGCACAGATC
>JAEEGL014333768.1_pt1 | contig 28987 bp, 29 predicted proteins | sample 9134231 | NCBI WGS metagenome assembly JAEEGL01 (sample SAMN16246548, study PRJNA631951) | gut metagenome | biome: gut microbiome; feature: rumen; material: fiber-attached | host: Bos | place: Iran: Karaj | collected 2018-10 | reverse complement strand
TCCCGAAAAAGTTAATTGATTCAGATTTGTAATATCTTTAAATACAAAGGTATTATCATTTTCATCATAAGTATAATCTTTGCCTGAACCCGCAGACAAATAGATTGTATTTTCACCGCCGCCGCCGTAGATAATATCCTGCGAAGCGCCGCTGGTTATTGTGTCATTACCTCTGCCGCCATAAATATAATTTGTAGACCAACTGTTATCTGAAGTTGTAATGGAATCCGCACCGTCACCCGCAAATATTCTGCTTGTTCCCTGTTCATTAACTGTTATTGTATCTGCATTGTCAGTTCCCTTGAATATTTTTATACTGTTAAACGTTATATATGAACTTGAACTATCGGTCGGAGTTGTAGTTGGTGTTGTTGTCGGAGTTGTAGTTGGTGTAGTAGTAGGTGTTACCGTCGGAGTAGGTGTCGGCGTTGGTGTAGGAGCAGGCGTCGGTGTTGCCGTTTTTAAAAAGCTTGAAAGTGTTTTTTCTGTACTTCCTACTTTAATCTTTTTAGCACTGTGACCGCCAAGTTTGTAATCCTTAACCTTAACTGTAGTATTTCCCGATGTAAGAATTAAGTCATTACCTGAATATTTATATGTGACATTTTTAAAAGCAGATGCTTTTGTGAAATACAAAATATCTGTTCCGCCGCCTTTTGCTACTGTATTATTTCCGTCACTTTGACCGAAGTATAATGTATTTGTGCCTTTACCTGCATTTATATAGTCATTACCTGTTCCTGCATATATTTTATCGTTACCTGTACCGCCCCATATACTGTCATTACCGGCACCTCCCTTTAATGTATTAGTGCCGTAATTACCGTATATCTTATCGTCAGAATTGTCGCCTTCTATTAAATCGTTTCCTTTTCCGCCTTTTATAGTATCTTTTCCGGCTTCACCGTATAATTTATCGTCAGAATCTCCGCCTTCTATTAAATCGTTGCCGTTTCCGCCTTTTATAGTATCTTTTCCGGCATCACCATATAATTTATCATTACCGTTATAACCGTATATTAAATCATTACCTGCATTACCATGAATGGTATCTATATTAGTACCGCCATAAATTTTATCGTTTCCTGTTTGCCCGTTTAATTTATTTTCATATTTACTCTTTTTGAAATCAATAACATCATTACCTGCTCCGGCATTTACGGTCAGTCCTTTTTTCCACAAACTTGAATTTGTCCAATTTATTTTTTCGCTCTTCTTTGTTCCCGTTAAAACACCTTTTTTATTAGGTTTTAATGCCATAATGATTTTCTCCTTATTTAAAATGCAGTTATTGTAATACCCGATTATATTATAAAAACGGGGCAAATGTCAATTCCTGATTGGCTTTTAAATCTACAATTTTAATTATTTCAAGTATTTCAAAATTGCCATATTTTTCTAAAAATCATATAATTACAGAATGAAACAACGTTCGCTTTTTGATGTTATATCACCCATAATGACAGGTCCTTCCAGCTCACACACTGCAGGAGCAGTAAGATTAGGATTACTTGCAAAAAAAATATATAAAGAAACACCTAAAAAAGTAACCTTTACTCTATATAATTCATTTGCACAAACAGGAAAAGGACACGGAACCGATAAAGGACTTCTTGCAGGATTATTGGGTTACAAAGTAGACAGTGAAATTATCAAGAACATATTCAATACAAAAGAAGCTCAACAAATTGAATATACATATAAGTTTGAAAATAATATAGACAGACATCCCAATGCAGTAGATTTTCTTCTTGAAGGAGAAATAAACATGAGTATTTCAGGTAATTCCGTAGGCGCAGGAAATGTCGAAATAGATAAGATTGATGACTTTTCAACAAAAATATCGGGAGAATATAATACTCTTTTACTATTCTACAAAGATAAACCCGGAATGATATCAAAAGTATCAACTTTAATTCAGGCTGAAAATATAAATATTGCATCACTTGACTGCGACAGAAATGCAAGAGGACAAACCGCTTCTATGTGTATTTGTTTGGACAGCGAAATACCTCAAAAAATAATACAAGGCATAGAAAAAATTGAAGATGTATATTTCGTAAGGAATATAGAGAAATTAGAGGCATAGTTTGGAATATTCAATAAATACATTTGAAAAATTAATTAAAACCTGCACGGAAGAAAACAAACAAATATACGAGGTAATGCAGGAAAAAGAAGCATATGATTTTGAAATTTCAATAGAAGAAGTACGCAAAAAAGTTTCTGCTAACATAAATGCAATGAAAGAGGCAATAATACACGGTTTAATTTCCAATGAAATGTCATTTAGCAGGATGTGCGGAGATGATTGCAGAAAATTATCCGAAAAATATTCACAACAAAAGGCTCTTTTCGGAAAAACATTTGAGAAAATAACCAAATATGCTTTAGCAACAACGGAAGAAAATCTCAGAATGAATAAAATTGTTGCTTGCCCGACTGCAGGCTCATGCGGAATAGTTCCGGCCGTAATAATCGCGTTATCGGAGGAATTTGAACTGAATGAAGAAGATGAAATAAATGCACTTATTACAGCAGGTACGATTGGATATGTTATTTCATCCAAAGTTGCAATGGCAGGTGCAGTTGCAGGCTGCCAAGCCGAATGCGGTGTAGCTTCGGCTATGAGCGCAGGTGTTGCGGTTCAAATAATGGGAGGTAATATAAAGCAAATTATAAATGCTTCAGCTTTGGCTTTAAAAAATCTATTAGGCTTAACCTGCGACCCTGTTGCAGGACTTGTTGAAATTCCCTGCGTAAAAAGAAATGTTTTTCTTGCCGTACACGCAATAACAGCAGCCGAACTGGCATTATCAAATATTGAAAGCAAAATACCTCCTGATGAAATAGTTGATGCAATGGTTCAAACAGGACAATTAATGTCGCCTTTATTAAAAGAAACCTCTCAAGGAGGTTTAGCAAATACTAAAAGCGGGATATTAATTAATAATAAGATAAAAAATATGTACAAAGAAAAAAGGGAATAATATGAGCGGGAATCCTTTATACAATGAACTTGAACAATCTTTAATCAATTTTTTATGCCAAAAAAAGGAACTTGAAGAAACCGTAAATGGAGGACTAAGACGAGTAAGAGGGTTATCTTTTAATATAGAATTAAAAGATCCTAAAAGACCTTACTTTACTGTACAAATAGGAATGATGGAAGCAGCATTTAACGCATTTACAGGGCTAAAAGAACGCGGCAATTGTTACGGAATAGAACGATATGTCAGAGATTGGTTTGAACGTCCCAGTGTAAAGCATGCCATAAACTCATTTGTGAATCCAAAAAAAGGAAATTAATATAAAATCCGCATTTAATAATGCGGATTTTATTTATATATTATTTATTATTCTTTTGATTTTAAAGCTTCTCTTACTTTAACTTCAATTTCATTTTGAAGTTTTGGATTTTCTTCAAATAATTCTTTGACTTTATCTCTGCCTTGTCCGAGTTTTTCATCATTATAGCTGAACCAAGCTCCGGCTTTTTTAACGATATCAAGATTTACAGCCATATCAAGAATACAGCCTGCTTTACTTATACCTTTTCCGTATATAATATCAAATTCAGCAAGTCTAAACGGAGGAGCAACTTTGTTTTTTACAACTTTTACCTTTACTCTGTTACCGATTTCTCTGTCATCTTTCTTTAAAGTTTCAATTTTTCTTATATCAAGTCTTATACTTGCATAATATTTTAAAGCATTACCGCCTGTTGTTGTTTCAGGACTTCCATACATTACACCGATTTTTTGTCTTAACTGATTGATAAAAATTACGGTAGTATTTGTCTTGCTTACAATACCTGTCAATTTTCTGAGTGCTTTAGACATCAAACGAGCTTGCAAACCCATCTGTTTATCTTCCATTGCACCTTCTATTTCATCTTTCGGAACAAGAGCCGCAACAGAGTCAACTACAACTATATCAACAGCAGCGGAACGTACAAGTTCTTCCGTAATTTCTAAAGCCTGTTCTCCTGTATCCGGCTGTGAAATTAATAATTCATCTACATTTACACCTAAATTTCTTGCATATTCAGGGTCAAGAGCATGTTCCGCATCAACAAATGCGGCAATACCGCCTTTCTTTTGACATTCTGCAACTATATGCTGAGCAAGTGTGGTTTTACCGCTTGCTTCAGGCCCGTATACTTCTATAATTCTGCCTCTCGGAACACCTCCTATACCAAGTGCAACATCTAATGATAGAGCACCCGTCGGTATTGTTTCAACATTAACCGCAGGCTTATCACCAAGACGCATAATAGAACCTTTTCCGAAATCTTTTTCGATTTTATCTATAGCAACTTTTAGCGCTTTTTGTCTTTCTTCCGAAATATTTACCGTTTCTGTTTCTTTTTCCTTTGTAACCATGTTTTTTTTCCCTTTTTCTACAAAAATATTATATCATTTCGTTCATAAGAAAAGTACATTTTTACTTTTTGAAACATAAGTTAGTATTTTATGTCATGATATTTTCTTTTTGTTAGAATTAAAATAGTTTTGTTTAGATTTTACAGGGGATATCTATGAAAAATAAAATCATTTTATTCTGGGCGATAGTTATTTTAACTATAATTTCCATAGTTATCATAAACGTAAAGCCAACCAGATTGGGATTGGATTTAAAAGGCGGCTCAAGAATTGTACTTGAAGCACAAACCACCGAAACTGTAGCTAAGGTTACTCAAGATATGATGGATGCATTAAAAGCAACATTAGATAAAAGAATTAACCCTCAGGGGATTTCGGAAATTACAATTCAACAAATTGAAGATAAAAGATTACTTATCGAAATTCCAAAAGATTCAGATTTAAAAGAAGTAAGAAGAAAATTAAGCGAAATTGCCGAATTGGAATTTAAAAAACCTATTTTGGATGATAATGACAATGTAACAGGCTGGGAATCTTCAGGTTTAACAGGTAAAGATTTAACAAAAGCCGAAGTAGGTACAGACAGCGCCGGTAAATGGTTAATTCATTTGAATTTCAATGATCAAGGTGCTAAAAAATTCGCTAAATTAACAAGAGAATTTAAAGGTTATCCTATAGCAATATACTTTAACGGTGAAGTTATGTCAGAACCTGTTGTACAAACAGAAATAACAGGCGGACAAGCACAAATAACAGGTGAATTCACATACGAAAAAGCAAAAGAAGATGTGGATTTACTTAACGCAGGCGCACTTCCCGTTCCTGCAAAAATATTGGAAGAAAATGCAGTAAGCCCGACACTGGGAGATGACAGTTTACATAAAAGCTTTGTAGCCGGTTTTATCGGCTTAGGTCTTGTAATGTTATTTATGATATTCTATTACAGAGTTCCGGGTTTAATAGCAGACATAGCTCTTGTAATATATTCTTTGATAACATTCGCAGTATTTAAAGTCACAGGGGTAACCCTCACGCTGGCAGGTATTGCCGGATTTATTTTAAGTATAGGTATGGCGGTAGATGCCAATATCCTTATATTTGAAAGAACCAAAGAAGAATTAAGAGCAGGCAGAACATTATTTACGGCAATTAATTCAGGTTTTGACAGAGCATTTACAAGTATTTTTGACTCGAATATGTCAACGATTATAACTTGTGCAATCCTATACTTTTTAGGTTCAAACATTGTTAAAGGATTTGCTTTAACTCTGGCAATAGGTGTTATTGTAAGTATGTTCTCCGCAATCACGGTTACAAAGAACTTTATGCACCTGACATTCGGTACCGGACAATTAAAACATCCCGGTATGTTCGGTTTAAAAGAATCTGATATAAATGAAGCATATGAAGCTTCCGAAACACAACGTGAAAAAGCAAAATTCGGAGTTCTAGATTAATAATTAAGGAGAATTAAAAATGTCATACAGTGTTTTAAACACAAAAAAATTAATAGATATAGTTAAATACAGATGGATATGGTTCGGTTTATCGTGCTTATTACTCCTTCCGGGTATTATTGCAATGATTATGTCGGTTATGCAATATCCTACTCATACACCTCTTCGTGTAGGTATAGATTTTACCGGTGGTTCTATTCTTCAATATGCGGTAAATGAAAACATTCCGCCGGAAAAAGTCAGCGAAATAAGAGTTAAATTAACTGACAATGATATTGAAAACCCAGTTATACAGGTTTTAAAGCCATCGTCAACCGATTCCGATACTTCAATTAAATATTTGTTATCTATAAAAACAAAATTCGCAGAAGAACAACAAACGGAACAAGTTGATAAAATTACAAGTATTGTAAATTCCGAATATGAAAATGCCGAACTTGTTCAAACAAACTCAGTAGGGCCTGTTTTAGGACAGCAGTTGTTTATTAATTCAATGATAGCCGTAACATTGGCATTACTGGGTATTGTTATATATTTGACCATTAGATTTCACTTTGAATTCGCTGTAGCAGCCTTCTTGGCTTTATTCCATGACATATTGTTTGTTGTCGGTGTATTTGCCATATTAGGACTTGTTGCAGGAACACAAGTCGACAGTTTATTTGTTACGGCAATATTAACTGTTCTTGGTTTCAGTGTTCACGATACGATTGTTGTATTTGACAGAATAAGAGAAAACTTAAAATTCTACTCCAAAAAGGCAACTTATGGAGAAATAGTTAATGCTTCAGTTAACCAAACTCTTGCAAGAAGTATAAACACATCGTTAACAACATTAATTACACTTGGTGCATTATATATATTCGGTGGTGTTACAACAAGAGATTTCGTGCTTGTAATGATTTTAGGTATCGCAATCGGTACTTATTCAAGTATATTCTTTGCTAGTACTTTAGTTGCTTATTGGAACGATATTCAAGAGAGCAAAAAAGCAAAAATAGGTGAACAACAATAATGTCAGAAACAAAATCATTGGCAGAATTTATAAGAGAAACTCGTGAAAAAGCGGGTTTCTCTGTTATTGGACTTGCTAAAAAAACAGGAATCCAGATAGAACAACTGGAAGATATAGAAGCAGGAAAAGAACTTTTTCTTCCAGCAACAACAAGACAAAAGCTTGCTAAAGGGCTTAAATTAAATCCTTCTGATATAAAAGAATATGAAAGAATAATGCTGGTTTCATATGACAAAATAACAACTCAATATACCGATAGCGTAAAAAAAGCTATTCTTGAAGGCGAAACAGAAAATTTAAGATGCCCTATTTGCGGTTCTAAATTAAATACAAAAATAGTCCGATTAATAGATTTGGAAAATAAAATTGCATTGCACCCGAAAGCGCAATGCAGTAAATGTTCTTTTCAAATTAAATAGTAATTTTATTTTTTATCTTTTTTGCGGAGGCTGTTGTTGGAACGGAATTCCCGGATTTGGGTTCGGTCTCATTCCACCCATTTCTGCTTTCTTTGAATACAAATTAATAGAAATTTTAGCAAGCAAATAATCTGTATTTCCGGTAAATGCAGTAACATTCATTTTAGATATGTATAATAAATGTTCCAAACTGTTTAAATCAGAAATAAATGTTCTTAACTGACCATAACTGCCTACCAAAGTAAGTTTTAATTCACAAATATTATATCCGTCAGCATTTAAAACATATATAGGATCTAATTGAGGATTTAAATCATACTCTATAGAACGAATGTGTATACCGTTGCTTTGAACTCTGCTAAGAATTTGTTCAAACATATTACCAAACATAGCAAGATTTTCATCAGAAGAACTTACATTAGTTTCAACAATAGTCTTAATGTTCTTCATTTTCATTTCATCTACAGCTTGTTTAGCTTCAATTTCATTAACTTGCTGCTGCAACGATTCTTTTTCTCTTGCGGAACTAGCCGCATTATCTTTTGAAATTTGATATTCTTGCCATTTAGGATATGCGATAAAACCCAGTACTAATAAACCGATTAATATTGCTGCTACATATACAAATGGAACAAATTTTTGATTGCTGTTATTCATAATAATCCTCTGTTAACTATATTATTGGTGAAGGAGGAGGTAAAACTCCGCCTTGAGACGGTGCTGCAGGCTGCGGCATTTGTGGTACTGCCGGAACCGAATTACTACCACCATATACATTCGGAACTAACACCGGCTGTTGATATAAAATATCATCTTGTAATGATATGTCCTGACCGTTTGATTTAATTTCAAAAGTAAAGCCATCCGGTATAGTTGCCGGAATATTATCAAATTTGGAATTAACTGCTAATTTTGATAACATTAAAGAACTGTCTTTTTCTTTTAAGCTGTTTACAAATCTTTCTACTGATTCGCTGGTTTTTGCTTCGCCCAAAATACCAATTGCACCGGCTTCATTTGTTACAAATTTTTTAATAAATATTGCTTCCGGAATATCAGTTGATAAAGCAGTATATACAGCTATAACGTTTTTATTGCTTTCTAAAATTTTTGTTAAAGTAGGAAGCATATCCTTTTGTGGTCCTCTTCCTGTTTTATTAAGCTTTTGTTGGAATGCCATCATTTCTCTGCGGTTATCATCACTTGTTTCTGCCATGCTCGCAATTTGCATATTTAATAAAACATATATTATTCCGCCAATAATAAGACCGATTAATACTGCAACTATTATACAAAATAGAGCCAATCTCATGAAATCAACTTCATATCCGAAAGCTTCTACTAAATTTGATTTTACTCTTTCTGATGGTAAGAAGTTTATATCAAGAGGATAATTATCATAATCTGCAACTGCTGTACCTACTGCTTCCATTGTTATATATGGAATAACGTTAGGATCAACATCAGCTTCTACCGAAGATACATCTATAAATGCATCATTTACGTCAACACTTTTATTTATATATTCTTTATTTCCCGAGAAATTAATTCTCTGAGATAAAAATTCGGCATTTACATCATCCGTTTCACTAATTACAAGTAATGATTTCGGATTATTCTTTGAAATGGAATTTTCTGCTGCTTTAGAAAGCATTACATGAACTTCTTCCGGAGAGAATGATTTAACAGCTAAAGGTTCTTCCGTATAATCTACTACTATATTTCCGTTCATAAAGAATGAAGAACAACTGCTCTGAGTAATTAACAATATCAATGTTTGTTCTTCAGTTTGTACTAAATCAGCATATTTTGAATTGAATTGGATTGCTTTAAGCATTGCAGAATATGAAGATTCTATTCTTACAAGAGTAGCACCCATTGTTTCAAATATTTCTATTAATCTTCCGACTACTTTTGTCTGAACTGCACCATAAACAATATTTTGCTGGCTTTTCCCGACAGGGCCGTCCAATGTTACATAAGAAATATTAGGCTCATTTCTTTTGAAGATATACAAATCTTCAATTTCTGCCTGAAGATTTTCCAAAATATACGGTGTATCAGAACTATTTTCCAGTGTCGTAATATCAAAATGTACATTAGGGATGCTTACTGTAACAGCACATTGATTAGGATCAAGACCTGCTTCTTCAAATAACGTTTCCACTACGTCCTTGAATTCATCATAATCAATAATCTCTTTGATAGCATTGTTATATTTAACATTACCTGATGCATACCTTACAATCGATTTTGTAAGCTTGTCGACACAAACAAGTTCAATGAAATTATTCGCAGATAATGAAATACCTACGTGAGTTGTTTTCTTAAATCCAAAAAGTTCTAACATATTCTACATAACCTATTTTATATAAATTTAATTACATTATACTTATAATATTGTATATTTGCATTTTTGACAAGAAACTTAATGTTTTCTTTTCATTTTTAATATAACATTTAATATATAATATTAAAAGTATTTTACAATGTTTTACGGTGAAAAAAAATGGAAGATTTTGTATTCGGAAGAAATAACGTACTGGAACTGCTTGAAAGAGGTAACAGAAATGTAAGCAAAATAATATTCTCTGATAGCATGAAAGGCAACTCTAAAATTTCAAGAATTATTGATGTTGCGAAAAGTAAAGGAATATTATTTCAATTTCAGCCAAAAGAAAAATTTGTAAAGTATTCGCAATATTCTCATCAGGGTGTAATCGCATTTGTTTCACCTGTTAATTATGTAACATTTGAAGATTTTATAAAGAAACATAAAGAAGGTTACAAAAAAGTAATAATAACTGACGGAGTGGAAGATCCGCATAATATGGGTTCTATAATAAGAACCGCTGTATGTGCAGGTTTTGATGCAATAATATTTCCGTCAAGGAGAAATGCACTGATTAATGCTACGGTTGAAAAAGCATCTGCAGGTGCAGTTAACCGATTGGATTTAATTATGGTTAATAGTCTTCCTGCTACAATTGATAAATTAAAAGATAACGACTTTTGGATAATTGCAACGGATATTAATGCCAAAGATAATTATTATGACATTGATTACTGCAATATGAATTTTGCAATAGTCATGGGAGCCGAAAATGACGGTATTTCGTCGACAATACTAAAAAATGCAGATTTTAAGATTAAAATCCCTATGTTGACAGATTTTAATTCTCTTAATGTTGCGAATGCCGCAAGTATTGTAATATACGAAAGTGTAAAACAAGCAATGCAAAAATCGGGGAATGTAGTATAATAATTTATTATTGGAGGCATAATGTCCAAAGACGAAAAATATATCCTTAAAAATAACGATTTTCAAGAAACGGAGCCTGAAGCAGACTATGATATTTCCCTTGACGATGAAGATATCATGAAAGCTGTTGAAGAACCTAAATTGCCGGAAACACAAAACAGTGCGATTGCGGATGATTCCGTTAAAATATATTTGCAGCAAATAGGGAAAATTAAATTATTAAGTGCCGAAGAAGAACTTGAAATTGCAAAAGAAATAAAAGAAAAAAATTCCGAATTCGCAAAGAAAACTCTTGTAAATGCAAATTTAAGGCTTGTAGTCAGTATTGCAAAAAAATATATAGGCAGAGGTCTTTCTTTCCTCGATTTGATACAAGAGGGAAATATGGGACTTATGCGTGCTGCTGAAAAATTTGATTATTCAAAAGGATATAAATTTTCGACATATGCAACATGGTGGATTCAGCAATCTATCACACGTGCTATAGCCGATAAATCCAGATTAATAAGGCTGCCTGTTCATATGATAGAAACATTAAGTAAAATTAAGAAAATTTCTATGGATTTAACCATAGAAAACGGAGCAGCACCTACAAAAGAAGAAATAGCTTATAAAATAGGAATGCCGGTACAAAAACTTTCTGCATTAATTGAATCTGCCCAAGGAACTATAAGTATTGAATCACCGGCAAATCAAAAAGATGATAATACTAAATTATCAGATTTTATTGTTGATGAATCTACAATATCTCCGGATACAAAAGTAACTCAAGATAATTTGTTCTGTGATATAAAGAAAATGCTTAATCATTTAAGCGAAAAAGAACGTAATGTTTTAATTATGCGTTACGGTTTGGATGATAACGGAGAGAAAAAGACTTTGGAAGAAATCGGAAGCTATTATGGTGTTTCAAGAGAACGTATAAGACAAATTGAAAACAGAGCAATGAGTAAACTTAAAAAACTTTGCAGAAACAATAATATTAATATGAATCTTAAAAATTATATATAAATAATAGTTCTAACAGAAATATGTGCTATAATTCATACATAGACATATGGAGAAACTAAGTGAAAGACATTAAATCAGATAAATTTGCAAGTGCTATAGCTCGTATCCTTGATGATAAGCAAGCTAAGGATATTAAGATATTAAACATTTCCAATATTTCGGTACTTGCTGATTATTTTGTTATATGTTCTTCTGATTCGCCAACACATGTAAAAGCTTTGACCGGTTATGTTAGAGAAAAAATTAAAGATTATTTTGAAAGAATTCCCATAGGTGAAGAAAATGATTCCAGAAACAGATGGAATTTATTGGATTATGGCGACGTTATAGTTCATATTTTGCACAAAGAAGAACGTGAAACTTATGCACTGGAAAGATTTTGGAACCATGCATTCTGTATGGAAGAAAGCGAATGGAAAGAAAAATCAAAAGAATTTTCTATTTATTAAAGAATAAAAGAGGAAGTAAATGAAAAAAGTTATTTTAATGTTATTAACTATCGGTTTTATCAATAGCAGTGTAATTGCAATAAGCTTTGATGAAATAGCAGACATCACACCGGCGCAAAAGCAGCAGCTTACACAAGTTCAATTTAATTATGAACAAAAAAATAATGCTTTAGACTCCAGAATTAAAGAATATACAAATAAAATGGAGCTTGTACAAAAAGATGAAGATAAGACAGAAGCTCAAAAAACATTATTAGCAGGAGCCTATGAAAGAAATCTTGAAACATTAAAAGCACAACAGAAAATACTGGAACAAGAAACTGATAATTTGTATAAATCAATATTAACTGAAGCACAATTCAATCAATTTAAAAATACAGAAACTAACCAGCAAGGAGATAAATAATGAAAAAAATGATTTTTAGAATTGCATTTATATTTGCACTTTTTATTGCGTTTTTCTGCAATAGCGCAAATGCTTACATTAATTCCGAAAGTGATATTCAGTATAAAATAAACCAAATATATTCATTATGCCAAACTGATTTCTTTCAGTTTATCAATAAATCGGAGTTAATAGGCTATAGATTAAGCAATTTTGAAATGCAATCTCAGCAATATAAAAATACAGCAAATGCCACTGCTCAAAGGCTTAACGGTATAATTACACAAATAAATCTTGTAAAAAATTCATCAGATTTTACAGATTCTGAAAAAACAATGCAAATTAACAAATTATACCAAGATGCTGAAACCATTTTAATTGATTTAAATAACAGCACTGTTAACTATATATTTAATGTTAGAATGCCTTTACCAAGCATTTCATATCAAAGATATTCCAAGAAATTTATTGATTATTATAATTCATTCCATTTTACGGATTCTCAATTATCAGTACATTAATTTATAACAGATATTTAAAAAACAGTTGTTTTCTTAACAGCTGTTTTTTTTATTCTTTTTCTTGACTTTTTTAAAATCGTACTTAAATAAGAAAACATGATATTTGATTTTTTTAAACATAAAAGAGAATGCATGCATAACAACGTACCAATCGACGTTGAAGAAGCATATTGTCCTGATTGCGGCGCACTTGTTAAGAACAAATGGTTTTTGGTAAGATGTGCTTGCTGTAATATAAAAAGAACAGCGCATATTCATTATGACGACATAATCCCGAATACAAACTATTGTCCGAATTGCGGTTCTACGGAATATTATATAGAAGAATTGGAGAATATTAATTTCTTAAATGTCCACTATGCGGTATTTAAAAAAGAAATTGTTCCGCAGGGGAATTTTACCACACGTCAAATATGGATAGAGAAGGAAGAAAATTTAATTGAAGAGAAAAAATTATTAATGTCAGGGAAATAAGAAATAAACACAAAAACAGCCCTTTTAAAGGGCTGTTTCTTTAAATAATTATTATTTATTCTGCCGAATTTACAACAGTTAATTCTTTTATTTTATTAATAATACTTTGCAGTGTTTCTTCTGCCTTATCGTTATCAACTTGGCAAGTTCCGGCATTCATATGACCACCGCCTTCATATTCATACATCATTGCACCGACATCAATCGGACAAGAACGGTTAATAATTGATTTACCAACTGCAAATACGGTATTAGCATTTTGTTTACCGTTTAGTATGTGTATGGATATATTAATTTCAGGATACATAGCATAAATCATAAACCTGTTACCTACATGGATAATATCTTCATTACGAATATCCAAAATAGCTATATTATCTTGAATTCTTGTACATCTTGCAAGCTGTTCTTTAAAAGCATCCTGTTCCTGATTATAAAGAGCTATTCTTTCGCGGACATCAGGATCTTCCATTATTTCGGTAATAGATTTTTGTGAACATAAATCCACCAATTTTAACATTAAATTATAATTAGAAATATTAAAATGTCTGAATCTTCCAAGTCCTGTTCTCGGATCCATTAAATAATTTAACATAACCCAACCTTGAGGATGCAAAACATCTTCTTCGTTGAAACTAGTACAATCGGCTCTGTCAACAGCTTCCAATAAATCATGAAGATTTGAAGAGAATCTGTCTTCTCCGCCGAAATATTCATATATAATTCTTGCAGACGATGGTGCTGCAGGTTCTATAATATAATTATCTTTATATTCTTTTGTTCTTATTGATTCACTTGAATGATGGTCAAATGCCATATAAACACCGGATGAATACGGTAAACTTGCAGTAATATCATTTGCAGTTAACTGTATTTTACCATCTTGAACATCTTTCGGATGTACAAATTTTACATCATCTATGATACCAATTTCTTTTAATAATGCGGCACAAACTAATCCGTCAAAATTTGATCTTGTATATAATGTATATGTCTCACTCATAGTAGTCCTCCGTACAAAATTGTACTATATAAAACTAACAAAAAAGTCATCTTTTTATATGATATGTTCTTATATTACCAAAAACCTAAAAATTTAGCAAAATTGAATACTATATTTTTTTGAATTTTTCTTCTCTTATCAACACTGTTAAAATTGCAGCCATAGTCCAGAATATATATTGTATCTGCGGTCTGAAGTATACCGTATCAAATAATCCGTGAATCATCACAGCTATTACAGATGTTAATGCAGCTATAACTATAATTTTTACCGATAAATCATTATTGTGTATTATAAATTTTACGGCACCGATAACCAAAGCAGTTAAGAATAAAATATATGCTATAAGTGCAAAAATGCCGCTTTCTACCGCCATTTCCAGAAATACGCTGTAGCAGCTTAGAGCATCATATCCGGATAACATATAAAGTCCGTAGATTTCTCTAAAAACTTTATTTCCTACACCAATACCGCATATCGGATTATCTTGCAGCATTTGAAATGCGGAATGATATACATTCATTCTGAATGAGGTGGAAGAATCACCGCGCAAGATAAATATTGACATTAAACGTTGCAATATTCCATGATTGATTAACATAAAACCGATTGAACATAAAGCACAACCGCTTACCATATATTTCCATATTTTCTTTATTTTGTCTTTATTGATATCAACAAATACTATTTGGAAAGATGCCAATAATATTAATAAAGCGATTGTGAATAATGCAAGATATGCACCTCTGCAGCCTGTCAAAAATATGCAAAAAGCAGATACTAATGTTAAAAATAAAGATATTATTCCGAACAATATTTTCTTATTTTTTAAGTATAATGTACCCATTGCAATAACGGATGTGAAACCTGCAATTAAATATCCTCCGAATAAGTTCGGATTGTATGGTTTTAATGTTCCGTATACTCTTGAAAGTATATCTTCTGGATTAACATAGCTTGTATCCTGCCAAGTAGAAATATTTTCAACACCTGCCGTGTTTTGTACAAGACCTATTATGCTTTCAATGCTCATTATTGCAGCAATTACAAACAAAATATGCATAATATATTGCTTATTATTTTTCAAAAATTGGCAGAGTGCAAAATAAAAAGCAAAATATATAAGTGTTTTCATAAATCCGTATAAACTTTGCATCGGCATTGACGATGTGAAATTAGTTATTAAGCATATTATCAGGTACATTAAAAGATAAAAATTGCATTTTTCAAGTTCTATTTTCTCGCCTTTTGTAAATAATACTTTTATAACAACAAATACAGGCACTAAAAATGAAACAATGCCCAGTTGTTCCGTTGTTGCGAAGGTCGATACAATGTATGTTGCAACAATTGCAAGCAATATAAATATATCTATATTTGATAAAATTGCACTTTTTTCTGTTAATTTAAAAGTTATATTTTGTATTGAATTTAAAATGTGATTTATTATATCAAATATTTTTGATTCTATAATTTTCATAATTATTCTTTATTTTCTACAGCAGGTTGTTCTTCTTCGACTTCATATACATTGGAAATTGTACCCTGATATTTATATTTTTCGCCTTCAATAACAACAGGAATACCCATTTTTATTTTGTTCCCGCCTGCAACGTATCCGTCAGGTGTTTTCTTTGCAGTGTCTTCAAGTTTAACTATGCAATCAAACAAGTTTGGCATAGATATATCAATTGCAGGAGCAACACCTTTATCATTTTTAGCGGGTACATATGTCATTCTTGCCTGTCCGTCCATATCTACTATTTTTAATTTTGTATACGGTACATTTCTTATTGTAATAAATGCATCCTCACCTACTTTAAACGGATTTTCCGGAGTTGAAAGAGTTATTCCTCTAAAGAATACGTCAAATTGAATTTTTACTTCTTTTTCTATAGGAAGGTTAGAAAAATTCTTCTTTTTATATATTCCTAAAAATATAACTGCACCCAATATAAGTACAGCCAATATAATTATATAATCCGTTATTTTTAACTTTTTAAATATGTCCATAAATCCCCCTGTTATTTAGTTGTTATTGCATTAAAATTCATTTTTTCAAGTGTGGCAATTAATTCTTCAATTGTTGTTGTTGCACAGCCAAAATATCTTATTACAATGCTCGCTGCAAGATTACCTATAACAGCGGCATTCTTTTTGCTCAGACCGGCTGCCATAGCAAGTGTATATGTTGCAACAACGGTATCACCGGCACCTGTAACATCAAATACATCTGTTTTATTAAATACGGGTATTTTTTCAAAAGAACCGTTTTTCTCAAACAGCGCCATTCCGTCGCCGCCTAATGTTATTAAAACGGATTCCGCATTTGTTTTTTTAAGCATTTCTTGTCCGGCTTTTTGCATTGTTTCTTTGTCTTTTATAAAAAACCCTACAAATTTTTCACTGTCAGGTTGATTTGGCGTCATTGATGTAACACCTTGAAATCGTTCTAAATCCTTTTGAGAGTCAACAACAATAATTTTATTATATTTTTTACATAGTTCTATTGCTTTATTTATTACATTCTCTGTCAAATTTCCGATATTGTAATCCGATAATATAACGGCATCGTGTTTAGGAATAGCAATTTCCATATTGTGAAGGATTTTATCTTCTATTTCCTTTGATAAAGGAGTCGTTGTTTCTCTGTCAATTCTTACTATCTGCTGCGTTACCGATTGCGAACAAGAGCCTGATATCCTTGTCTTGACCGTCGTTGCTCTTGATTCATCTTCAACCATATATTCGGTATTTACACCGTGGTTTTTAAATGTACTTAATAATATCGGGGCATAGTAGTCTTTGCCGTATGTTCCTATTACGCTTACTTTACCTCCGTTTAATGATGCGATATTGTTTGCAGCGTTTGATGCAGCACCTAAAATTATTTTTGTATTATAGTGTCTGAGTATTAAAACAGGAGCTTCTCGGCTTATTCTGTCCGTAGAACCGTATATCATTTCATCAATTGCCATATCACCTATAACAACAACCGACGGATTAATCAGCTTTTTTATATCTTTTATCAGTTCTTCTTTATCTACCGTAAACATATATCTACGCTCCGATTTAATTCTAAATTACATGTAAATAGTATCATAAATAATCAAATACGTTCTATTAAATATTTATCTTTAAATACTTCAAGTTCACTGCTGTATTTCGATGTTTCCGTTTTTAATTGATTTTTTAATACGTGTTTCGGAATATCAGAATTCATTGATTGAATCATGTTTGTTGCAATGTTTGAGCAGTGATCCGAAATTCTTTCCAAATCATTTAATATTTCCGCATAGACAAAACCTCTTTTAATATGTGCCTTTGCTTGTTTTATACGTTTAACGTGATTTTTTTTGGCATAATATGCAATATCATCGACGATTTGTTCTAACGGTTCTACCTGATATGCATAGTTTAAATCTTGATTTAAAAAGGCTTCAAGCGTTATATCAAATACTTCTTTAACTGCATTTACAATCTTTTTAAGCTCATCTATTGTTTCATCATAAAGGGTCCATTCTTTTTTATGAATTTTCGTCGCGATGTTTAATATGTTCGTAGAATGGTCGGCAATTTTTTCAAAATCGGATATAGAAAGCACCAACTGAGAAACTTTGTTACTATCTTCTTCTGATAACTCTTTTGCCGAAAGCTTTTGAAGAAATGCCTCTAATGTATCCTGATATTTATCAATTAAAGCTTCATTTTTGTTAATAACTTCTGCCGTTTTAACATTATACTGTTTTAACATTCTTACGGATAACGAAAGAGTTTCTTTTGTTATTTTTGCCATCGTTCCTGTTGTTTTGTAGCATTGTGCAACAGCAATAGAAGGTGTTAACAACAAACGTTCATCAATAATAACTTCTTTGGATTCTTCATCTTTAATTATACGATGTACCAGTTTTAACAGTAATTTGCTTAACGGGAAACATACAATGACGGTTACGACATTATACACGGTATGAACAATTGCTATACCAAAAGGATTTGCCATTGATGTTAACGGATTAACAAAATGTATGAAGATTTCATAAATAAGCAGAAATGCTATTGCACCTGTTATATTGAAAATAATATGTGTTGCTGCAACTTTTTTTGCATTTGTATTAACTCCTATACTGGATAACAGAGCAGTTACACAAGTACCAATATTTTGACCTGCAACAATCGGTGCTGCAACTATATATGAAAGACTTCCGGTCATAGAAAGTGCTTGCAGCATACCGACTGATGCTGCCGAACTTTGAATAACAGCTGTAACAACTAAACCTACAAGTAAACCTAAAATTGGATTATGGAAAAGTATTAACAATTTAGCGAAATTTGGGTCATGTGCTAAAGGTGCCATTGATGATGACATTAACCCCATACCGAACATTAATACTGCAAAACCTATCAGAAATGCTCCGACAGGTTTTCTTCTTGAGTAATTGTTTTTTGTTGTCATTAATAAAATTACACCGATAAGTGCAAGCATCGGGGAAAAAGATTCGGGTTTTAATAATCTTAAAAATACATTTGTGCTTTGTATGCCGGATAAACTTAATATCCATGATGTTGCTGTTGTTCCTATGTTTGACCCTAATGTTATTGCAATGGTTTGAGATAACTTCATAATTCCGGAGTTTACAAAACCGACTAACATAACCGAAACAGCCGAAGAGCTTTGTACCGCAATTGTCATCCCGATACCTACCAAAAACCCTTTAACAGGATTAGATGTTAGCTGTTCCATAAGTTTTTCCAGCTTACCGCCCGAGATTTTTTCCAACCCGCTCGACATTACAAGCATACCGTATAGAAAAAACGCCAGACCTCCGCATAAGGTAAAAATTGAAAATATATCCATATTTTATTTATTCCGATTCACTCATACATGTTTATTTTATCAAAGACATGCTTTTTTTTGTAAATATGTAAAGCAAAAAAGGAACTTATGATGAAGTTCCTTTTTTATTATTGAATATATTAAATTAATATTTTAGCCCAGACAGAGCATTAACAAACACTATTGTGAAAAATACTATTGCTATAATAATTAAAACAGTCCATAAAACTGTTAATATAATGCCTGCAATTGCCCATTTCTTTTGGCTTTCGTGGAATTGAGCAATGCTGTCATAATGTCTGCCTTGCCAAGCCCATTCGTTACCTTTTATACCGAACCAAATAGAAAGTCCCAAAGAAGCAACTGCGCAAACAAGTTGTACAACTTGGTCTTTTTGGAATAAAAAAGAAAAAATCGCAGGTAAAAATATTAGTAACGTTAAAAATTGTTTATGGAAACATCCCCAAATCCAAGTAAGGAAAAAAGCACCCCAGTTGAAGCGGTTTGCGACCATGGCGGGAGCTTTAGCTGTAGGACCTTGTCCCGAATTGTTTCTTTCCTCTTTTTTTATTTCATTATTTACTTCCGGATTAGACATAATTCCACCTTTCTTTATTAATATACATAACTATAATAAACTTTATTTTTAAAAAAAGAAATCATTTTACAATATGAATAAAAAAACAGGCATATAAATGCCTGTTTTTTTAATATCTGAAATATGCTTATTCAAAATAATCTAAAAATGAATCACTCATAAGATATAAACCGTTTTCACCCACAGATTGATTTGCATATTTTTCTGCTAATTTTGCTACGTTTGTTTCAAATTGACCGTATTTAAAGTCTTCGGGGTCATCTAATATAATACCTATTTTAGCGGCAAGAAATCTGTCTAATTGCATACCTGTTCCGGTAATACCTTTGTTCCAACCGTATGCCATGTATTCAACAGGGTTCATAGCTTGACTTGAATCTGTTAAAGCATATCTTAAATAGTGCAAGGTTTCTTCCGTTAACGGTTCAAAATTAGAATCCATTTTGGTCAGAATTTGGTTAAACTTATTAAGGTTTTCTTCTTCGTTATAACCTCTTTCTGCACCGTTATTATTTCTTCTTGTAGAACCGTTTTGAGCTAAAAACCACATTTTGAACGCTTCACGTAATTCTTTTTTCTGATTATCGTTTCCTGAATCATAAATTTCTCTTATGTCTTTCAGAAGATTAAGTGCTTTATCTTCAAGTATTTGTCGTTCTTCAGGAGTTTGTGCAATTTCTTCGGCAATTGTTTCATGATTTTCTTTTAAAGAATTCATATAATCATCATAATTATCATTTATTGCTTTTAATACAACCATTGTTGCAATTGCGGCTTTGTCAGGGTTAGCGTATAAATTATCATCCGTTTTACTGGTTGCTACAACGCCCATTTCATTTAATAGCTGTTTTAATTCAGGTGATAATTTCCCTTCCTGTGTCATGAAGTCATATATTTTCATCTGAGTTATACCGGATGATTCCGAGGTTTTATCACCGCCTTTGAATAAATCGCGCAGCCAGTTTATAAATCCTCCTGAATTTTCATTAATATAACCCTGTTCTTCCCCCATTCCTGTTTCTTGACTTGCTAAACCCATTGCAACACAAGCTAATGTGTCATATTGCTCGTCCGTCAGGTCGAGTTTTTCCATTAATAAGCTTTTATTATTTTTTAAAGAATCAAGGAATTTCTTACCCGAATCTGATTCATACAAATTTTTTAAAGAAAATGTATGTTCAAAGTCAGTTCTGTCTTTCTCATCTTTCTTTGTAGTATACAAAATGCTAATGTCATTAAGGTTAATGTCTTCTTTTTGAAAATTACCTTTTACATCATCACGGCCGTCATAATTTCCGCCGGATGGAATTTTTCCGATTTCTTTCATAGTTATTCCTTCTTTTCACACATATAGCCTATATCGGCACCAAAAAATAAAACTTTAGACTATGTTAAGAAAAATTAAATAAAAAACGAAAAATATAATTTAATAGTGTCAGGCAGTGCCTGACCTACATAGCTGATTTACGCACTCACGGGTTCGCTCCCTTCGGTCGACACCACCCTGCCGATACCAAACAAAAAATTCGGGTGTGCTTAATCAATCCGCTTCGCTTTTAAAATCCTAAAGGATTTTTAAAGCTCAGCCTGATTTACGCACTCACGGGTTCGCTCCCTTCGGTCGACACCACCCTGCCGAATTTTTTGCAAAAAAAAAGCTCTTTTTTCAAAGAGCGTTAACTAGGTTAGTTTTGGTAGATAGTTGTTCAGTTTTAGACTTTTATGAGTCTTACATTTTCTTTAATAACCGTGAAAAAATTAAAATGCGCTTTTAAAATGTTTTTTTTACATAAGTTTACAAATTTCACATAAAAAATTAAAGTTCTTAGTCATTCTGTCGATATATTAAATATTCGGGTGTGAATGAAAGGATATTAAGATGTACTATAATTCAGTTTGGCCTGGTGCTTACAGCTTTAAAAATGAAATTAAATTATTTACTACTTGGTTTAAAAATCAAATAGATATAATTTTGCAAAAAATTGAAGAAACGGAACGAAAACTCGGATAATATATAATACCGTTCTGCAACTTTTACGTATATTCTTGCGTGTAAAATCCATATAATATATACTTTTCTTATAAGAATATTAATATATGGATTTATATTGTGATATCCCAAATTTTAACAGCCTGCACTATCGGACTTGATGTTTATAAAATACTTGTTGAAGTTGATATAAACAATTCTCTGCCTGCCGTATCTATTGTCGGTTTACCGGATTTATCCATTACGGAGGCACGTGAGCGTGTCCGCTCAGCTATTAAAAATTCAGGTTTTGAGTTCCCTAATAAAAAAATTGTTGTTAATCTTGCCCCTGCTGATATTAAAAAAGAGGGCAGCGGTTATGATTTGCCTATTGCTATAGGTATTTTGACAAAAAATAACATCATTCAAAAACCGGATTATACAGATACTGCTTTTATCGGAGAATTGTCACTTGATGGTTCTCTTCGGGCGGTAACAGGGGTTCTTCCGATTGCTGCGGGATTAAAAAAACTTGGAATTAAAACACTGATTGTCCCTGCTGAAAATGCAAAAGAAGCTGCCATTATTCAAGGTTTGACCGTTATAGGTGCTAAAAACCTAGCAGAAATAGTTAATCATTTTAATACTGATTCACCTGAACACATAAAAATAAAGCCAACAACCGTTGATATAAATGATTATATGCAGCAAAAAACAGAACAAGACGGCTATTTTGATTTCAAAGACGTAAAAGGACAACTAAAAGCAAAGCGAGCAATGGAAATAGCAGCAGCAGGTGCACATAATCTTTTAATGTCAGGGCCTCCCGGGTCAGGAAAAACTCTTTTGGCAAAATGTTTTTCTTCAATTTTGCCTCCGTTGACTTTTGATGAATCTATAGAATTAACAAAAATATACAGTATTTCAGGACTGCTTAATCCAAACAGACCTTTAATAACTTCTCGTCCGTACAGGAGCGTACATCATACAGCTTCTGCAATCGGTATTATCGGCGGAGGTACAAACCCAAAACCAGGAGAGATAACACTTGCTCATCGCGGAGTTCTATTTTTGGATGAATTTGTTGAATTTCCGAGAAGTGTTCTTGAAGTACTAAGACAGCCTTTAGAAGACGGAAAAATAGTTATTGCCAGAGCAAAAATGCGGCTTGAATTCCCTTCCGATTTTATTCTGCTTGCGGCTATGAACCCTTGTCCGTGCGGATATTTAGGTGACAGCGAAAAGCATTGCACCTGCAGTGAATACCAAATAAAACAATACCGTTCAAAATTATCAGGCCCGTTATTAGACAGAATTGATATTGTTATTGATGTTCCGAGATTAAAACTTGATGAATTGATGAATAAGACTGATATTAAAGCTGAAACTTCGGAACAAATCAGAGAACGTGTTATAAAAGCAAGAAATATCCAGCTTGAAAGATACAAAGGTCTCGGTATTTATACAAATTCGGAATTAACTCCGAAACTTATAAAAAAATATTGTATTCTTGATGAAGCCGGAACAAATATGTTAAAAGATGCAGTAAAAAAGTTTAATTTATCTGCACGTGCTTATGACAGACTTTTAAAACTTGCAAGAACAATTGCAGATTTGGCTGAAAGCGAAAACATTCAAGCATTACATATAGCTCAAGCTATTCAATATCGTTCTAATACATAATTTTATTTATTTATAATTATATAAACAGGGTTATATGTAAGTACAACTTTTCCGTTCTTCTGGTAATTTTTTGCATACCTTTCTTCAAAATTTTTAAGTGAGGTTCTTGTTAATTTATATTCCCTGAGAGAGTTTGCACCTGTATTCTTTAAATGCTGTAATATTTCTCTTAAGTTATTGAAATACAATTCAACATTATCTTCTGTTATACTGCATTGCTTATATTCGCTTAAAATATGTTTTAACTCTTGTTTGGAATATGCATGTTCTTCTATATCAAATATACTTTTTAATTCCTTTAAATTAGAATTACCAAAAATAGAAATAGCAAGAGTTCCGCCGTTTTGAAGCGAAGAATACAGTTTTTTTATAATTTTTTCCAGATTATTACACCATTGCAGACAGGCATTGGAAATAATCAAATTATATTTTTCGGTTAAATCAATTGTTTCTATGTCTCCGGCTAAAAAAGTATAATCCAAAAGAATATTATCTATATATTTTTTTGATTCTGATACAATATCGTTAATCCAAATTTTATTATATTTTATATTTCCGGCTATAAAGTTTGTTAAAACCCCCGAAGAACAGCCTATTTCAAATACTTTATCGTATTGTTTTACGCCAAGGAGCGAAATTAATTTTTCTGCCATTTGTTTTTGTACAACAGCATTATCCGTATATGTTTCAAGACTCTTCTTAAATCTTCTTTTTACAAGTGATTTATCTATCATAATAAATCACCCCAGTTTTTATATTGGTCAAAAAGGTAATGATAACCGTCTTTTTCGATAATTTGAACTTTTTTTTCCTGCCAGAAGTTAACCATATTTTTATAAGGGAAAATTCTGTCTTTATTAGAAATAATGGCTTTATTAAAGGATAAATATTGTTTTGCTTTTAAATCACGTATAGATATAAGCTCTTGTTTAAGCTCCGCTAAAGAACGTGTATTAAATTCACTCAAATCAACAACTGAGGATATTTTTTTCATAAATTTTTTGCATGTTAATTCATTAAAATTATCAATTGTCATATTATAAGCCAAAACAGGAATTCCGAAGTTATCATCTATCGGGTTTTGAGTTCCGTTTATTGCCAAAAATCGGTCAAAATTTTTCAATTTGTCATAAAATACATTGCAAACATATACTCCCATTGACCAAGCAATTAAATATTTTTTTTCATATATTGAAAAATCAAAATCCGGCATTTCAAAGGTTCTGTAATCAAAAAAAGTCAGTACATCAAAATCTTCAAAAGCAAGATTACTAACGATTTTTTCATTCATTCCCCAACCGTTGAAAAATACAATTAATTTTTTATTATTATTTCTGTTTAACCATTTATACTGCATTACATTGCCTCTCTCACCGTATCAATAACCGTTTTAAATTCTTCAATTGTTACATCTGCGGTTAAAGAGAGTCTTAATCTGGAAGTATTAACAGGAACAGTAGGAGGGCGGACAGGTAAAACGTAAAACCCTTTATTTCTTAATTGTTCGGCTATTTTAACGGTTTTATTATTTTCTCCGATAATAACCGGAACAATTTGAGTCAAACCGTTATCATTTATATAATTATGAGCTTCAACAATTAATTTATTTATTTTTTCGGCTTTTTCTTTTACTTTATCAAAATGCTCTTCTATCAAAAAATTTGACCACATTATATTTACCGAAGGCAATGCCGTTGAAAATATAAAGGAATTAGCTTTGTTTATTAAATAATCAATGATTGTTTTTGAAGATACACAAAAAGCTCCCATTGAAGCAAATGATTTACCTAATGTTGCAGTTATGATATCTACATCATTTAAAATACCGTCTCTATCGGAAATTCCTGCAAGATTATTTCCGAATATGCCGAAGGCATGGGCTTCATCAATCATTAAATAACAATCATATTTCTTTTTTAATTCAATTAATTTTTTAATATCGGCAATATCTCCGTCCATACTGAAAACGGATTCCGATATTATTATTGCTTTTTTGTGTTCGTTTCTGTGCTTTTTTAAAAGAGTTTCAAGATTTTCATAATCCAAATGTTTGTATCTGTAAAACGGAGTACCCGATAATTTCATTCCGTCAATTATGCTTGCGTGATTCAATTTATCGCTGAAAATAACATCATCTCTGTTAACAAGCGAGGAAACCACTCCCAAATTACATTGATAGCCGGTATTAAAAAGCAGACAGGCTTCTTTATTAAAAAGCTTTGCTATATTAGTTTCAAGCTTATTATATATTGAAGAAGTTCCGGTTAAAAGTCTTGAGGATGTTGAAGAAAAAATAAATTCGTTGTCATTTGCGTATTTTTCAATAAATTTTTTTATTAGATTACGATCGGTACTTAAATTCAGATAGTCATTAGAGGATAAATTAAGCATAGAATGACCGTTTTCCGTAACTAATTTACCGTATTTTTCTTCTATATTATGAACCTGCCTGAAATTATCTTTTTCGACAAGTTTTTTTATTTCTTCATCGTAAAAACTCATACTAAAAGTATAGTCCAAACAAAAATATCAATCAGATATCAGAAGTTATTCAATATATTTTCCGCCAAAAAGTTCTTTTACCATTTCTGCCTGTCCCGAAACGTTTTCAGGTTTTACGGGAGGTTTAGCCTGTTCTTCTTTTTGTGCTTCAACAAAATTCCGGTATGCTTCTTCTTCTTGTTCCCTAATATCTTTTTCTTCTTCTTTTTTAGGCTGAACCGTATTATTCGGAATTATCTTCTTTGACAAATCAATATTATCGGAAGTAATTATTTCTATTATCGGATTTGAAACATTCAAATATTTTGAAACAGCTTCAATAAGAGCTTTATTTTTTACCCCTTCTCTTGCCTGCTTTACAAAAATTTCTTTTGAAAATGCAATAACGACTTTATTATTTGTAATTTCAACAGGTCTTGCAAGGTTTGAATAAAAAGCTCTGTTCGGAACACTCTCTATGCTTTGGACTATAGATATCCATAATTTCTGAATATCACTTTCTGTTTTTTGACTTTCAGGTTGTTTTATCTCCTGAGTCGGTTTCGGTTCGGGCTTAACTTGTATTTCAGAAGGTTTTTCATTTTCAGGCTGTTTATTTTCAACAACTGTTTTTATTTCCGGTTTAGACTGCACGGCTTCTTGTTTTGGTGCTTGTTGAACTTTTACCTGAGGTTGAACCGGTTTTACATTTACATTGTTCGTTGCAATTGCAACGCCATTTGCTATTTTATTTTCAAGTTCTTCTATTCTTTTAAGAAGATTTTCAGCAGAGGGCAGATTTTTATAGTTTGTTAAATCAATAATGCACAATTCAAGCCACAAATATTTATTTGTGGTTTCTTTTATTTGAGTTGCGTAATAAGATAATCTGTCAATAATTTGTATTATTTCGGAAACAGTAAATTTATCCGCTATTTCTTTTGTTTTATCATAGTTTACTTCGTTAATTTGAGTCAAAGTATACAAAAGCTCTTTATCCGTACAATTTTTAACTATCATTACATCTCTGAAATATTGAGTTAAATTTGTAACTATTTGAACGGGTTCATTACCTTTTGAATATACATTATCAATTAATTCAACAGATTTGGAACAATCTGCCTCTAAAATACATTCAGCTATTTCCTGCAATTTTTCATATGAAATTTTACCTAAAATCTCATTAACATCAGAAACATCAATTTGTTTATTTACACCAAGTACGCTGATTTGGTCTAAAAGTGCAAGAGCATCTCTCATTCCGCCCTGTGAATTTTTAGCAATAGCATAAAGTGCTTCTTTTGAAATATTAATATTTTCTTCTTTTGATATATATTCAAGCCTTTTAACTATATCGTCAGTTGTTATTCTTCTGAAATCAAACCTTTGACACCTTGAAATAATTGTTTCCAATACCTTATGCGGTTCTGTTGTAGCAAGAATAAATATTACATTTTCAGGCGGTTCTTCAAGTGTCTTTAACAATGCATTGAATGCGTGGTTAGACAACATATGAACTTCGTCTATAACGTATATTTTGTATCTTCCGTTAACGGGAACATATTGGATTTTTTCCAATATAGCCTGAGTATCTTCAACACTTCTGTTACTTGCAGCATCTATTTCAATAACATCAACCGGAATAGAATTCATAATATCCAGACAAGCAGGGCATTTTCCGCAAGGAGTAAGCGTAGGACCTTCTTTACAATTTAATGATTTTGCAAGTATTCTGGCTGATGATGTTTTTCCTGTTCCTCTGGGACCGCAAAGCAAGTATGCATGTGCTATTCTGTTCATACTTATTGCATTACTGAGGGCATGAACTATATTTTCCTGACCTATTAAGTCATGGAATGTTTGCGGTCTGTATTTACGGTATAGAGGAATATATTTAGTTTCCAATTGCTTGCTCCAAAAATATCTGCTAATATCAATTATAACTGATTAAATAAAAAAGTGTAAAATATGAATTCCATAAAACCGAAAAAATTAAAAAAGGGTGATACTATTGGTATCCTTGCCGTGTCAGGCAGAATTAAAGAATATGAAAGAATTGAAAAAGCCGCTGATTACCTTGAAAAACAGGGGTATAAAGTTGTAATATCAAATACTTGTAAAACATCGCACAGATATATGGCGGGAAATTCCGATGAAGAATGCATAAAAGCATTTCATAATTTTTTTGAAGATAAAAATATAGATGCAATATTATGTGCCAGAGGCGGGTACGGAACTTTAAGACTTATAGACAAAATTAATTGGAAAATAATCAAAAATAATCCTAAAATTTTTGCGGGATATTCTGATATAACAACTCTTTTAACTATGATTTATAAAAAAACGGGATTGATTACCTTCCACAGCGCAATGGCAAACGGAGATTTCGGAGATGAAATCGACGAATACACCGTAAAATCATTTTTTAATACATTACAAGGAAAAACAAAAGAATACAAAGCATATAATAATGTTGTTCTAAATAAAGGAAAAGCAAAAGGAATATTGTGGGGAGGAAATCTTTCTACTTTAACGGCACTATCAGGAACAAATTTTGTGCCGGATGAAGATTTAATATTATTTTTGGAGGATTTAAACGAACCTATTTATAAAATAGATAAAATGCTTACACAGCTTTTTAATGTTAAAGAAATTGCAAAAAATGTTAAAGGTATTGCATTTGGAGAATTTAAGGATATAGAAAATATTCAAATGCTTGAAGAATTGGAAAAAGAATTCGTGAAAGAATACAACATTCCTTCTTGCAGTGGATTTAGATTTACTCATAATAAAACAAAAGATACGATTCCCGTTGGTATTCAGGCAGAATTTATTGCTAATACAGGGGAAATTTTTATTTCAGATGAATTTGTAAATTAAATTTTTAAACTATAAAAATCAACCATTTAGTATATTTGCCATATAATATATTATATAATATAATAAATACTAGCTGGAAAAGTTGTTCTTAAATGGAAGCGTAAATAGTGGGATATAATAATAAGAAGAATAAGAATGCAATATTGTGTTCAATTATTGCC
>JAEEGL011861737.1_pt1 | contig 28987 bp, 22 predicted proteins | sample 9134231 | NCBI WGS metagenome assembly JAEEGL01 (sample SAMN16246548, study PRJNA631951) | gut metagenome | biome: gut microbiome; feature: rumen; material: fiber-attached | host: Bos | place: Iran: Karaj | collected 2018-10 | reverse complement strand
GTGCTCAAGGAACTGTCGGAATTTTTCCAGATGGAATTCATCGCTCTTCCGGAAGCTGCGGGCAGGACATTGACCGGAGTCTTTTCTACTGAGGATCCGGAGGACATAGCGGAGGCGATATCTTCCGCCCTTGAGACAAAGATATTTATAAGGAAATAGAGATAAAATATTGATGACAAGATTATTGAAACTGCTTCTGATTCCATTGGCGGTGTTCTCTTTGACGGGAATATCCACCTATGCTCAGAATGCGACAAAGACTACCGTAAAGGAACGGATGGAATGGATTGAGGCCGAATACGGAGTCAATTTCGTTTATGATTCATCCATAAATATGGATATCCCCTATAGGGGAACCGGCACTGCCGATACTTCAATCAAATTGCAGGACGCTTTGAAGGACCTGTTCAAAGGGACCGGAATGGAATGGGACGTCAAGCGCAAATACATTGCAGTGCGTGCATTCAAACCCACTTTGGAACACATCTATCTGGGTATCGACCCTGAGACTCTTCTTGACACGTTGGCGGCTTCCAGGATAACTTCCTATATCGACCGCGATCTCAACACTACACAGACAGGCCTGACAAGAATCGACGCGAAGGCATTCAACAGGGGATTCGCTCTGCTGAGCGCCCCGGACGTGATAAAGACCCTCCAGCTGCTTCCTGGAGTCGCTGCAGGAACGGAACTCATGTCCAGCCTCTATGTCCACGGAGGTGACGGAAGTGACAACCTTTTCCTGCTTGACGGTGTCCCTGTCTATCAGGTGAGCCACCTTCTTGGCCTTTATTCAGCGTTCAATACGGATGCTGTTGAAAGCCTGGATTTCTATAAGAGCGGTTTCCCGGCAAGATTCGGTGGAAGGACTTCTTCCGTTGTTGACATGGCCACGAAACAGGGGAGCTTTGACAATTATTCCGGGTCTTTCTCCATTGGTCTTATCAATGCCCAGATGCAGTACGGCGGGCCCATTGTGAAAGGCAAGACATCCTTCAACATCGCCTTGAGGCACAGTTGGCTGGATACAATATCCTGGCCTGTCCTGAAGTTTGTCGTGTCTGAGGATGATGAGAAATACAAAGGCAGGTACGCCCTTTACGACATGAATCTGAACTTGACCCACAAGTTCAGTGACAGGAGCGTGCTTTCATTCAACTTTTATGACGGTAAGGACATCCTCAAGTTCGCCACCGAATCCTTCAGCGAAGAAGAAATGAGGCCTTCAAGTTCATATGACTATAAGCATTTTTCCTCGTCAAAGATGGATGGGGGGCTTAAGTGGGGAAACCTCCTTGGAAGCCTTTCTTGGAAGGTGGATTTCTCCCCTGAACTTTCGATGAAGCTGTCCGCTTACCATACCGGAACCATGGGGCTGGTGCATTACGGGTACAATGACTACAGCAGGAATACGAGAATATATCATGACGGAAGCCGGGCGGATGAAACAGAGGAGTCGACAGGTACATTCAAAACCACGAACCGTTCCAGGATCAGGGACTATGCCGTGAAGGCGGACTTCGACATCTTCCCTTCGAGGATGCATCACCTGAGGACCGGAGCTTCATACCAGTACCATGCGTACAGGCCGGAAAGGTCCACCGTTACATCATTTTCAGCTACGGGCGAACGTGACACTACCATAAATGATGGATTTCTGTTCAAGTATAACGCGCATGAGTTGAGCGCATATGCTGAGGATGAGATGACTCTGACAAAAAGGCTCAGGGTCAATGCCGGACTGCGCTATACTCTTTACGCCATAAGCGGCAAAGGATACAACCGCCTTGAACCGCGTCTTGCCATGAAGTACCAGTTCTCAGACTTCGGTTCATTCAAACTTTCCTATACCCATATGAACCAGTTCGTCCATCAGGTGACGACCTTCTATGCTGAGCTTCCGACATCTCTTTGGATGCCATCGACAAGACAGGTGCGCCCGATGCACTCTTCCCAGATATCCGGAGGAATATACACCGACCTTCCGGGAGGCTTCCATATCGATTTGGAAGGATGGTACAAAAAGATGGATCATCTGCTTGAGTATTCCGGGAAAACCACTCTCTATCCTCCCGTGGACAGTTGGGAGAGGGCTTTCAGCGAAGGCGAAGGAAGGTCTTATGGATTAGAGGCCAGCATCTCTTACACAAAAGGCAAAATGGAGGCATCGGCCGGATACACCCTTTCATGGACTTACAGAAAGTTCGACGATTTCGCATTGGGATGGTATCCTGACCGTAACGACAACCGTCACAAGCTGAACCTGACTCTCACATACCGCCCCACGAAGAAGATTGAACTCTATGCCGGATGGCTTTTCCACTCGGGCAGCAGGGTGACTATTCCCACTCATGAGGTCGAAAGGCAGTTCGTTGAGGAGTCTTCAGACATCCGGACCTGGTCATCATCGGATCACAGGGTGTTTGTCGGGCCTTACAACCTCCAGATGGCTCCATATCACAGGCTTGATCTTGGTGCTAACTTCCACCATGTCACAAAGCGTGGAAATGAAGGGATCTGGAACATCAGCATCTACAATGCTTATTGCAGGATGAACCCTCTGTTCGCCAATATAGATACTACGGCAGAGGTGAAAAACAGAACGTATTACGGTAACTCATTTGTCGGGTATTCCGTGATTCCGATCATTCCGACATTCAGTTATACGTTGAAGTTTTAAAGGGGAAAAAAGATGAATAAGACAGCATACAAGTCATTGATTATAGCGTTCCCGATCATTGTTGTCCTTTCACTTGGTTCTTGCCAGAGGATAATGGACAGCGGAAAGGAAGGTAATAGCATTTTGTTCGTGGAATGCATCCAGGGCATCAGCGACACAACTGCGATAAATGTAATTGCCACCGCCCCGAAATTCGGATACTCTCAAAGCCGAGTACCCGATGGAGCTAAGGTGTCTCTGAAGGCTGGGGGAAGGGAGATTCCTCTCAAACAAGGTGAAGTCTCAACGGTGCTCTTCCCCGTGGGGGCATTCTATACAACCGAGAAGATAGAAGGAGGGCAGACTCTCGAACTAACCGTTTCCGCCCCCGGAATTGAACCGGTATCGGCTACCACAGTGAAGCCCGCTGATGTGAGACCCTTCGAAACCACACTCGTTGAGGATGTGATTTACGGAGATGATTTCGGTCTAGGAGGCGAGTCAAAGAACGTTGTCAGGATGGACATTACTCCGGAAGATGATTCCATTGAAGACCATTATTACATGCTGATGTTCGAAGAAATGACCCGGCTTGACGACAAGACTTACGTGACAAGGCCTTATCCGGTGCTGAGGGACGGAGGATTCTACACGTCTGATTTCGGAGACGCTGAGGTGGTCACGGCAAAGATCTCCAGATGGTCCTTCTTCGGGACAAGCCATATCTCTTCTGCTGCAAACAAGATTCTTAACGCCTATATCTGGAGAGGAACTTCCCTTGCGGAGAACGGTAAACTGTCGGTGTATTTCAATGATGACAGAAGGTCCCGTAGGACAATGCGCGCTACTCTTATGACCGTAAGCCCGGAGTTCTACAGATATGCCAAATCCATGGAGTACAACAATGATGACAACGACATCCTGTCTCCTTTCTTCCCTTCCTCATATGCATACACTAACGTCAAGGGAGGATGCGGGGTCTTCGGAGCTGTGAGTTATAGAGTCGGAGAATGGGTGAGTACAAAATGATGAGGAAATGAACATGAGAACGGAAATATACAGCAGCGGATTACGCATTGCGCTGATAATGATAGTTTTACTTGTCGCGTCATCCTGCGCTAAGCAGAAGGCGGACATTACAGTCCATTACCAAATCCAAAACTCCTCAGGATATGATCTCAAAGTGGAGACTCCTTCCATATCTTTATCCATTCCGACAGGGGGGCAGGATACCTTCACGGATGTCTCTGAGGGGTGGGATTACTACGGATCGTGCAGTTTTGATAACGTGTTTGAGCCCGGCTTCTCTCTGACGATAACCTACGAAGGTGAAGACTACAAGTGCGAGGACGCGCGTAAATACACCAGCCTGCACACTTTCGCTTCATTCAGGATAAGAAAAGATTCGCCCAGGGAATACACCGTAATCTATTCCTTCCACCACGGAGAAATCGTTTATTGCCTTTCAGTCATGGGGGTTCAGGTAGAGGAACCGTATTACGATTATGGGTGGCCTGAATGATGCCGTCTCCATATAAAGAACAGAGGAAAAGCCCGGTAGGACCTTTCCTCTTTTTCACTTCGGGCCGGATGACCCTTAGTCCTCGATGTTTTTCATCGCCTCGCGGATCTTGCCTTCGATCTCGTCGCAAAGTTCGACATTGTCAGCGAGGAGCTGCTTGGTGGCTTCTCTTCCCTGGGCGAGTTTCTGGCCGTTGTAGCTGAACCATGAACCGCTCTTGGAGATGACGTCCATTTCGACTCCGAGGTCAACGATCTCACCGGTGTGGGATATTCCTTCACCGTAGACGATGTCGAATTCGGCCTTCTTGAAAGGAGGTGCCATCTTGTTCTTGACGATCTTCACCTTGGTGCGGTTTCCGAGAGCTTCGTCACCGTCTTTGATCTGGGTGGTCCTGCGGACGTCGATACGGATTGACGCATAGAACTTGAGGGCGTTTCCTCCGGTCGTCGTCTCGGGATTTCCGAACATGATGCCGATCTTTTCCCTGAGCTGGTTGATGAAGATGCAGCAGGTTCCGGTCTTGCTGATGTTCGCGGTGAGTTTGCGGAGAGCCTGGCTCATGAGCCTTGCCTGCAGACCGACCTTGTTGTCTCCCATTTCCCCTTCGATTTCAGCTTTTGGGGTAAGGGCTGCGACGGAGTCGATTACGATGATGTCGATGGCTCCCGAGCGGATGAGATTGTCCGCCACCTCGAGGGCCTGCTCACCGTTGTCCGGCTGCGAGATGTAAAGTGAATCGAGGTCGACACCGAGGGCCTTCGCATAAGTACGGTCGAAAGCATGCTCAGCGTCAATCATTGCGGCGATTCCTCCCTGCTTCTGCGCCTGGGCGATCGCATGGATAGCAAGAGTCGTCTTACCGCTGGATTCGGGTCCGTAAATCTCAATGATCCTTCCCTTGGGGTATCCGCCAATACCGAGGGCATGGTCAAGAGCTACAGATCCGCTAGGAATGACCTGCACATCCAGCTGGGGCTGGTCGCCCAGTTTCATGATTGTCCCTTTCCCGAAATCTTTCTCGATCTTGTCGATGGTAGCCTGCAATGCCTTGAGTTTCCCGGCATTGGACTGTCCTTCTTCTGGTGCTGTTGTTTTGGCCATTTTGAAGTAGATATACTAGATGTTTTTAATAAAAGTGATGTTCCCTTGAAATCGGGGAAACATCTACGGCAAATATATCAAAATTCCATGCAATCCCGAAAAACTTTCGTATCATTTCCGAAGGCTCCGCTCCCTGGGGCATGAGGATGAATTTGCCATAAGTCTCCTCCTTTTTCATTTCAGGTGCAAAGATAGACGGACATTGTGCCATAAAATGGGTACAAGCTAAAAAATCTTCAATTTTTTCGCAATTTTTTTGCGAACTTTGGTTTTCAAGACAGGATCAAGTTTCAATGAAGACCAAGCTGCTCGGCAAAACCCCTTCAGAACTCAAAGAGATAGCGGTATCTCTGGGCCTTCCCTCATTCACTGGGGGACAGATCGCCCAATGGATATACGTAAAGAAAGTGGGGGACTTCTCCCTGATGACCAACCTCTCAAAAGTCGCCCGGGAAAAACTTTCCCAGGATTATGAGGTCGGGATAACGCCTTATTCCCTTTGCCAGGAGTCGAAGGACGGTACCAGGAAGTACCTTTTCCCTGTGGAATGCCGTATCGGGAAGGATTCTTTCGAGAAGAGTTCCATTGAGGCTGTGATGATTCCGGAAGGGGACAGGAAGACTCTCTGCGTCTCTTCCCAGGCCGGCTGCAAAATGGGATGCCGTTTCTGCATGACAGGAAGGCAGGGGTTCCACGGCAATCTTGACGCCGCGGATATCCTTTCGCAGTTCCTCGCTGTAGAGGAGAGCGGAGAGCTCACCAATGCCGTCTTCATGGGAATGGGCGAACCGCTGGACAACTACGATAATGTCAAACGCGCTCTGGATGTCCTCACTTCAGACTGGGGCTGGGGATGGAGCCCGAAGAGGATCACCCTTTCTTCGATAGGCGTTCTTCCCAATCTGAAGCGTTTCCTTGACGAGACCAAATGCCACCTTGCGATTTCTCTCCATGATCCATTCCCCGAGGAAAGGGAAAGCATGATGCCGGTCGAGAAAGCATACCATATGGAGGATGTCCTGTCCCTGATCAGGAAATATGACTTCACCGGACAGAGGAGGGTGAGTTTCGAGTACACGATGTTCGCCGGATTCAATGACTCGATGAGGCACGCGGACGCTCTTGTAAGGCTTCTTCGTGGTCTTGAATGCAGGGTCAACCTTATCCGTTTCCACAAGATTCCGGACTTCCCTTACGGGACAGCTCCTGAAAATGTGATGGAGAAATTCAGAGACCGTCTGACAAGAGGCGGAGTCACTGCCACGATCCGTGCTTCCCGAGGAGAGGACATCGCGGCAGCCTGCGGCCTTCTGGCAGGTGAACATCAATCTAAAGAACAATAAAGGGAATGGTTCTTTCCAATCATATGTCAAAGTTGAGTGCGGCTGTCCTTTTTGCTGTCGCATTCCTTCTTCTGCCATTTGCCGCTTCTGCCCAGGAAGTCACTGTCCGTGGCATGAACCCGGCTGAAGATTCTTTGGCGGTAAGGGAGATAAGGGCCAGGATGGATTCCATAAGGCAGCACCGTCCCACGGTCGCTCTGGTCCTCAGCGGAGGAGGAGCGAAAGGGGCTTCGCATGTCGGCGTAATGGAATATCTTGAGACGATCGGGATGCCTATCGACCTGATAGTGGGCACCAGCGTGGGAGGACTCATCGGAGGATTCTACGCTGTCGGGTATTCCGCTGAAGAGATACGTGAAATCATCTACGACATAGACTGGAACATGGCCCTCAGCGACAAGATCCCGAGGGAATACGTCTCCTATAATGAGACCAAGTACAAGGAGAAGTACATGCTCTCATTCCCTTTCTATTATAATAAGGACGAGTATCTGTCAAGAAGAAGGATCGCCAAACAGTACGACAATCCTCAGCACAGGTACGAAGATCTTCACCTTGGGGCGAACGATGATGATGACGCCACCAAATCTTTCCTGGACAACATTGTCGGAAGTCTTCCTTCCGGATATGCCTATGGACAGAATGTGAACAACATCTTCAGCAAACTGACCGTAGGATATCAGGATTCGACTTTGTTCTACCGTCTTCCCATTCCGTTTGTCTGTGTCGCGACGGAAATGGTCTCTTCACAGGCCAAGATATGGTACGGAGGAAAGCTCAACCATGCTCTCCGTTCGACCATGTCGATTCCCGGAGTATATGCTCCCGTGAGGGAAGAGGGAATGATCCTTGTCGACGGAGGAATGAAGAACAATTATCCTACCGATATCGCCAGGGGTCTGGGCGCTGACTTCATAATCGGTATTGACCTCTCTTCCGGTTACAGCAGCTATTCCGGAATAAACAACATCATTGACATAATTTCGCAAGGTGTCGATATGCTCGGCCGTGAATCGTACGAGAAGAATGCGATGAACACGGAGGTTACTGTGAAACCTGACCTCCACGAGTTCGATATGCTCAGCTTCTCCGAGGAGAGCATCCACACGATTTACGAAAGGGGATTGGATGCTGCTCTTGACCAGGCTGACAATATCGGCGTGATGAAGATACTTGTAGGGGAGGATACCCTCACCAGGAACGGCCGCAAGGCTATCGACATCACAAAAGATTCGGTGATGATTTCCGAAATCCGCATAAGCGGTGTCAGCGACAAGGAAAGCCAGTTCCTTATGAGCAAGATCGATCTTGATGTCCGCAAGAAAGTCAACAACGAGGACATTGAGGATGCTGTCGCCAGAATCTATGCTACGAAGTCTTTCGACTATGTCACGTATGAACTTCTCGGAGAGGAGGAGCCTTTCAGGCTGCGCATCAACTGTGAAAGGGGCCCCATCCACCAATTGGGAATAGGTGCAAGGTTCGATACGGAAGAGATAGTTTCCATTCTCTTGAACCTTGGAATCAATGTACATAGCATCCGTGGTTCGGCACTGGACATAACAGGAAGGATAGGCACCAATCCCTATATCAGCACAAGGTACTACTACAGGGCGACCAACGGCCAGACTTTCAACGTGGCTCTGCATTACAAGTATAATGACCGTAACCGTTTCATCGCCGGGGATACGCGTTTCAAGGCCGTATACCACAACTTCAGGGCGGACATGTACCTCTCCAATATCAGCTGGAGGAACTTCGATCTGGGAATAGGGTTCAGGAACGATTTCTACAGCATAAGTTCGCTGATGTCCGACAAGTCTGTCGGTGAGTTCAACGTCTCTGATTTGCATAACGACTATGTGTCGGCGTTCCTGAAAGCGAGGATGGACAATCTTGATGACGGTTATTTCCCGAGATCCGGAGCATCTTTGGGAATAGATTACCAATGGGTGCTGGGAGCTCTCCAGAGAGAAATAACGCCCTTCCATGTCATACAGTTCGATTTCAAGGGGGCGATGTCTCCGGCTGAAAAGTTCACATTCATCCCTTCACTTCATGGAAGGTTCCTGCTCGGGGGTGACACTCCGCTCCCTTATGTCAACTTGATCGGCGGCAACATAGCCGGAAGGTATCTTGACCAGCAGATACCTTTCATGGGAGTTAATTTCGCCGCGACCACTGGTGACATACTGCTTCTTACCAGGCAGGAGTTCCGCTTCAATATCATGAAGAACCACTACATCTCGGCGATAGCGAATGTGGGAGACTATCTGGGCAGTTTCCGTCAGGTCACAGAATGGAAGAACCACCATCTTATCGGAGGAGCTGGGCTGCAGTATTCGTTCGATACCATTGTCGGACCTCTTACATTCAATGTCCATTGGTCCAATATAACAAAAAAGCTTGGGGCATATTTCAGCCTTGGTTTCGATTTCTAGCCTATGAAAGTCATCAAATCCATTAAGGGCCTAACGGGACAGGACCTCGGTTACGGAATCGAGGAGATGGACTCTGTCAAGGAAGGACTGCCTTCAGAAAAGAAGTCTTCATCCCGTTCCGCCTCTTCTTCCGATTCTGGCAAGCCTAAGGCTCCGGCTTCTGAAAAAAGTGTCCTTTCGAGGCTTCAGAACCAGTGCTCCAAAAGGGAATTCTGCAGAAGTGACATATTCCAGAAAGCGAAAAAGGCCATGGACGGAGATGCTGCTGCAGCAACAAGGATAGTCGATTCCCTTGTCAAGGAGAAATATGTCGATGACCTCCGGTACGCCTCCGCTTTCGCAAGGGAGAAGTCCTCACTTTCCGGATGGGGGAAAGTGAAGATTTCCTATATGCTTACCGGTAAGGGAATAGACAAGGCGACAATCGCAGCCGCCTTGGAAGAGATTGACCCTGATTCTTCAGAAAAGAAAATGGAGTCTGTCTTAAGAGCTAAGTTCCGTACCCTGGAAGGGGAGAAGGACGCATATCTGAAGCTACTCCGGTTCGCCCTTTCCAGAGGATACAATTATGATGAGGTTAAACCTGTAGTCGACACGATACTTGAAGAATACCGTTCCTCTTCAGATGATGGCAAGGGGCCCAGAAAAGAGGAATGGTGAACCTTTTTTGCCATGAACAGCATCATTCGGAAAGCGGTATTGCCGGCGATGGCGACATTCTTCCTCTGCCTATCTTCCTGCACGCCTTCTTCCCCATCAATATCCTCTCCGGACGGGAGGATCACCATCGGTTTCACTCTTTCAGAAACCGTTCCCCATTATGAAGTGTCATTTGACGGGAAACCTCTCATAGTTTCTTCCGCCCTGGGTCTTGAGGCCGAAGGAGTCAATCTCTCCAGCGGGTTCTCGCTGAAAAAGGTCAAAAGATACTCTTCTGACTCTTGGTATGACATACCTTGGGGAGAGAATAAACACATCCGGGACAACCATCGCGGGATGGTGGTTTCTCTCCGGAACATTTCCGGAGTGGAACTCTCCCTTGATTTCAGGGCATTCGATGACGGGGTCGCCTTCAGATACAGTTACGTTACCCCTGCGAAGGATTCGTTGAAGGTGATGGACGAGAAGACATTTTTCCGGTTCGCTTCAGATGCCGTTTCATGGTCCATACCGGGGAACTTCAATACGTATGAGCTGCTTTATAGGACGCTTCCTGTTTCTGAAGTGGACAACGCCAATACCCCGTTCACCTTGAAGAGCGAGGACGGAGTGTACATGAGCATACACGAGGCTTCCCTGATTGATTATCCCGAGATGACTTTGTCATCAGTCGGGGAAAAGGATTTCGTTTCGTCTTTGGCCCCTTATCCTGACGGGACAAAAGCTATTGTGGGACCCTCTTTCTCCACTCCTTGGAGGACAATACAGATAGGGGAGAAGGCGGTTGACCTTGTGAACTCTTCACTTATTCTCAATCTCAATGATCCATGCGTCATTGATGATACGGATTTCATCCGGCCGGTCAAGTACGTGGGTGTCTGGTGGGGAATGCATCTTGGAGTAAACTCCTGGACTCAGGATTCCCGCCATGGTGCCACAACTGAGCATGCGAAAGAATATATTGATTTCGCTGCCAGGAACGGTGTCGACGCTGTCCTTTTCGAAGGATGGAACGCCGGATGGGAGACCTGGGGGAAAGGCGGAGTGTTTGATTTCACGAGGCCTGCTGATGATTTCGATATGGAGGAGGTGGTGTCGTATGCGAAGGACAAAGGAGTTTCATATATCCTCCACCATGAGACGGGAGGCAACATCCCCAATTATGAAAGCCGGCTGGATACGGCTTTCGCTTGGGCGCAATCACTCGGCATTCATGCCATCAAGACCGGATATGCCGGAGGGATAACCGGAGGGTACAATCATCATGGCCAATACATGGTGAGACACTATAGAAGGGTTTTACGTAAAGCGGCGGAATACGGCATAATGCTGGATGTCCATGAGCCGATAAAGGCTACAGGAGAGAGAAGGACATATCCCAACATGATGACAAGGGAAGGGGCCAGGGGCATGGAGTGGAACGCATGGAGCGCAGGCAATCCTCCCGAGCATCAGACCATACTTCCCTTCACAAGGCTTCTGGGCGGTCCCATGGATTACACGCCGGGAATATTCGACATACAGTACCGTAGTATTATAGGTAACAAAGACCTTCAGGCCTGGAATGGACCCATAGCAACGGAGTGCAGGTGCAACACGACCCTTGCCAAACAGATAGCGGACTGGGTCGTACTTTATTCCCCTATGCAGATGGCGTCGGATCTGATTTCCAATTACGAAGACCATCCCGCTTTCCAGTTCTTCAGGGATTATGACGCCGACATCGACTGGTCCGAGGCCCTTAATGGTGAAATAGGGGACTATATCATAGTAGCCAGACGCTCAGGGGAAAAGTACTTCCTCGGAGCGGTGACCGACGAGAACTCAAGGACGGTTGACTGCCCGCTTTCTTTCCTCCCTTCCGGCAGGAAATACTTGGCGACGGTCTATGCCGACGGTCCGGAGGCCGACTGGATTTCGGATCCGTATTCCTATACGATAGACAAAAAAGTCGTCAGCTGTTCTGATACACTAAAGATAGTCATGGCTCCTGGAGGAGGCCAAGCGGTATCATTCATTCCCGCCGAGTGAAATTCCCGTCCGGGTTCATTCCTTGGCGTCCCGTGAGGCGGGGCCCGTCAGTTTCGGGGCTTTCTTGATTATATAAGTGACAATACCCCACACGGTGAAATCATTCCCTTCTGTCACATGGATCGGAGGGTATTGATTGTTTGCCGGCAGAAGCCAAAGTCCGTCCTGGTGGAGTATGTTGTATGAGGAAGGCTGCCTTGCGGCTTTGACTGACGAGCCTCCCGGATCCTTGTATGAGATGTACTTGAGGGCGAATTCCCCGTCAATGAAACATACCGCCATGGCCCCTTCCGTAGGTTCAAGAGATTTGTCGATGACAAGTACGTCCCCCTGTTCAACTCCCGCGTCTATCATTGAATCCCCGACGACCCTTCCGTAGAAAGTCGCTTCCGGGTGCTTCACCAGTTCCCTGTTCAGGTCAATGAATCCTTTCATGTAGTCCTGTGCAGGGGAAGGGAATCCTGCATGTATCCCGTCATGGGCCATGGGAGCCATTCCCTCCTGCTCAGGAGAGGAAAAATCTTCTTCAAGGGGAAGTCCTTGATTCACATTATTGTCGTCTTCTTTCATGGTATGCTTTCCGGTTTTTCCTGATTCCGGAATTTGTCCGGGTGAGGAATATTTGTTAAAATTACGGAATATTTCCTAAAACAATTTTATCGATGAAGAATTATTTTGATTTGAAGGGCCAGGTCGCGTTGGTTACAGGCTGCTCAGGCGGTCTTGGCGTGCAGATGGCAAAGGCTCTTGCCAGTCAAGGATGCAACATTGTTCCCATAGCCAGAAGGATGGAGAAACTCGAGGAAGTGGCAGCTGAACTCCGCGCATCTTTCGGTGTTGAAGTCCTCCCGATCAAGTGCGACATCACTTCCACTGAACAGGTCGAGGCGACCGTGAAACAGGCTCTCGAACACTTCGGCAGGATAGATATCGTCATCAATAATGCCGGAACTGGAGCCGTGGCACCCGCAGAAGACATCTCTGACGAACAGTTCGAGGGCGAGATGCAGATTGATCTTTTCGGTACTTTCCGTGTTGCGAGAGCTGCAGCCAAGTACGCTATGATACCCGCCAAATATGGTAGGGTGATCAACATCGCCTCCATGTACGGAATGGTCGGTAACAAGATAGCTCCCTGCTCACCTTATCATGCCGCCAAGGGTGGTGTGATCAACCTTACAAGAGGACTCGCCGCGGAATGGGGCAAATACGGCATCACCGTTAACACCATCTGCCCAGGGTATTTCTACACTCCTCTTACACAGGAGACTCTGGATTCTGATTTCTTCCAGGACTATGCCCACAGGGTCATTCCTCTGGAGCGTTACGGCAAGGAGGGGGAACTGGATTCGGCGGTGCTGTTCCTGTCAAGTCCGGCTTCAACTTACGTCACGGGTGTCGCTCTTCCTGTTGACGGAGGCTACACCTGCGTATAAAGACAATATTATTCAACTGAAATAACTGGCCGGTGACGATCGGGCCGCCGGCCTCTTTTTTATGGATTCATACCTTCAGGAAGCGCGCATCGCGTCACATCATGGTCAGTTCCTGCCAGTATTCGCCAGGAAATGCCGGGTTGAGCGTATCCCCAAAGCGATAGCGGAAGCCTTCCTCAGCAGTTTCCATATCATGGGCAGCACATCCTGCAGGTACGCATACGGGCTCATTCTGTCCGCAGATGACGAGGAAGGTGAGGAACCTGATGAGCTTCTTGTCGCCGTATCGACTTTCTCCGGAGCCAGAAACATCCCTGTCGAGACTTCCGAAGGGACGAAGACGATAAGATCATTTGAGTGGGTAAGATACGCTTCCCTTCCTGATATGAGGGTCATCGGTGGAATGGGGAAGACTCTCAAATGCTTCATAGATGAAGTCAGACCGGATGATGTGATGAGTTATGCCCTTGAAGAAAAATGGAAACGGAAGGCTCTTGAAAAAGGCGATCCTGGGGTCAAACCTATCGGAGACGCTTACCTCAAACTTGGATTCGTCAAGGAGGGGGAGAAGATCTTTCCGGGCGGAAAGAAGAGCATAAAATTCCGCCTTAAGCTGACATACTGAAAAGAGGATCTCAATGGATTCTGATGATATCGTTCATCGAAGTGGTATACAATCCTGAGCAATGCTCACGTCTTATGCCGTCAGCATAATGGCCTCTTCTTTGGGAAGCGAGCCTTATCGTCTGGTTGTCTTTTGAATTCAGCCTGTCCATCACTTCGGAAATAGCATCATGCTTGTCCCGGATATCCTGGTCATATCCGAAGAGGACACCTTGTATCTTGTCGTCATCAACGATGTCGAATACGGTGACTCCGGCCCTTTTGTAGCGGTACCCTTCTCGGTATATTCCTCTCAATGCCTTCAGAGCAGCCGTCACCACTTCTTTTGTGCTGTTGACAGGGACAGTGAGTCTTTCGGTGGCGTTGGGATAATACTGTCCCAGGTCTTCCCTGAACCTGTTGGTGTGGAGGAACACGTTGATGCAATAAGCCGCTGACCCTTCGTCCCTGAGCTTCCTTGAACATATCGCCGCGAAATCCGCTACCCTGTGCTCAAGTTCCTCTCTGTCTGTGATCATGTCGGCAAATGACCTTGACGTGCAGATTGACTTCCTTTTCTCGATGGGCTCATCGCTTATCGCCGGAATGCCCTGTAGTTCCTTCCAGGTCCGAAGGCCGGTGATCCCCATCGTCTTGTATACCCATGCTTCATCCCTTCTGCTGAAGTCCAATGCTGTCGGCATGCCCCAAGACTTGAGCTTCGGGGCCATTCTCCAGCCTATTCCCCAGATGTCGTCAATAGGAGTAAGGGAGAGGGCCTTTATGCGCTTTTCATCGGAATCTATCGTGCAGACTCCTTTGTATCCGGGGTATTTCTTGGCGAAGTGGTTCGCCACTTTGGCTAGTGTCTTCGTCGGAGCTATCCCTATGCTGACGGGGATTCCTACCCATCGGCGGATCTTTCGTATAGTCTTCCTGCTGAGGTCGGGCACTTTGCCCATATCCAGTCCGTCAAGATGCAGGAAGGCTTCATCGATCGAATACATCTCGATGCCCGGGAAAGCGGATTCCAGGATTGACATGACTCTTGAAGAAAGGTCTCCATAGAGAGTGTAATTGGATGACCTTACGACCAGGGAACCTTTTTCGACCAGTTCCTTCACTTGGAAGAAAGGGGTTCCCATCTTTATGCCCATGGCCTTGCTTTCATTGCTCCTAGCTACGACGCAACCGTCGTTGTTGCTCAGTACAACAACAGGACGGCCCTCCAGCTGCGGCTGGAAGGCCCTCTCGCATGATACGAAGAAATTGTTGCAGTCGGCAAGGGCTATCATGGCCTTGTCTCCCTAGATGAGCTTCTTCAGGCAGTCTACGACGTTCTTTTCGATCTGCTCTGCGGAGTATTCCTTGCGCTCGAATTTTTCTCCTGTGATGTTCTCGTAGAGTTCAATGTACCTGTCGGTGATATGGCTTACCACCTCGGGGGTCATCTCGGGGACTTTCTGTCCTGCCTGGCCCTGGAAGCCGTTTGCCATCAGCCATTCCCTGACGAACTCCTTCGAGAGCTGTTTCTGCCTTTCACCCTTGGCGAGCCTCTCCTCGTAGCCTTCTGCGTAGAAGTACCTTGAAGAGTCGGGGGTGTGGACTTCGTCCATCAGGTAGATCTGGCCGTCCTTCTTTCCGAATTCGTACTTGGTGTCAACCAGGATGAGGCCCATCTTGGCGGCGATTTCAGTACCTCTCTGGAAGATGGCGCGGGTGTATTTTTCAAGGGCGTCGAACTCCTCAGCCGTGCAGATGCCTTGTGCGATGAGCTCTTCGCGTGAAATGTCTTCGTCATGTCCCTCAGCGGCTTTGGAAGTAGGAGTCACAATGGGCTCGGGGAACTTCTGGTTCTCTACCATTCCTTCGGGGAGGGTGATTCCGCAAAGGGTCCTCTTTCCGGCTTTGTATTCCCTCCATGCGTGTCCGGCGAGATAGCCCCTTATGACCATCTCGACTTTGAAGGGCTCGCACTTGTATCCTACTGTTACGGCAGGGTCGGGTACGGCGACTTTCCAGTTGGGGAGGATGTCGGTGGTGGCGTCGAGGAATTTCTCGGCGATCTTGTTGAGCACCTGTCCCTTGTAAGGGATTCCCTCGGGGAGGACCACGTCGAATGCGCTGATCCTGTCAGATACCACCATGACGAGGTACTTTCCGTCGATATCGTATACGTCACGTACCTTGCCTACGTACTTTCCCTTCTGTCCGGGGAGAGAGAAATCTGTTTTGACGATTGCTTTCATGTTGCCTTGTTGTGTTGTTTTTGTTTTCGGACTGCAAAAATACTCAATTCCGTCGAAGTGAGGAGCGCTCTTGAGGAGTATTTTGCGGCAAATTCTCAATAGTGCGTGTCTTTGTCACTTGACGCCGGTCTGAGCCTTCACTTTGCCTAGGAAATCTTCTCCCAATCCCTCATACGAAGACAGCCTTTCATACAGGGCTTCGGGATCCATATCGAGGATATGGTCAAGCGCATTGGCAGGATCTTCTGTAAGGTAACTGCCGCACTGTGCTATGTCAAGGAATACCTTCGGAATGGCCTTGCCCCTGACTTTAGTGGCCATGTTGTACTTGACTTCGGGAGTGAGGTCCATCATTCTTCTGATGAGCCCTCTCTTCCCTTCAATCTCCGCCGGCCTTGAATCCCCGTCCCAGTAGATGTCTATCGATGTGTTCTCCCAGACCTTCTCTTCGGAGAGATAGATTACGGTGTTGAGGTCGGCGCCTTCATAAGTCCAAACTGTGGATCCCAACTCCTCTGAAGGGAATCTTGAATAACGGATATGCTTTCCGTCGACGATGACTTCCGAAGGAGGAAGGACGCTTTCGATGACGATTCTCAGAGTCCTTGAAGTCGGCGCTCCATCGAACGTGCCTTCGCGTGCTCCTATCCTGATTGACATGGAGTCTTCTGTGGAACTTTTGCTGATGGCGGTTGTCGCGTATTCTGTGAAATATGCCTGGCTCTTGCCGTCGTCCTCATACAGGACAGTCTCGCTGTCACCTTCTCCCGGATAGACGTGGATCCAGTATTCTGAAGAGGTCTCCTGGAGTGACCCTATGGAAGGTGAGGCCATCACTATCATTGATCCTTCCCTTACATAGAAAGGGTTCTCGTTGATGGTGTATTCAAGCTCCTCAGTCGTGTCCCCTTCGTGGAGGGTACCGGTCGCGGTGTCGAACCACCTGTATCCCTCAGGGAACCATATCTTCCTGGGAGCAAGTCCTGTAACCTTGTCGACAGGGTTGCAGACTGTCGTTGCCAGAATGTCCTCTCCGAAGAAGAACTCCTCCTTCCATGTGTACGCCTCGTCCCTTTCAGGATAATAGTAGTACAGAGGCCTTGACATCGATATTCCGGTATCGTATGACTCCCTTGAAAGCAGGTATATGTAAGGGGAGAGGTCGTATCTCAGGCGGATCGCCTTTCTCATCGCGTCGAAGTGGTCAGGGAATACCCAGAACCTCTTCTCCATGGTCATGTCTTTGGTTGAGTGGGTCTTGAAGATAGGGGTGAACACTCCGCTCTGGAGCCACCTTGTGTAGAGTTCCGGGTCGGTGGAAACGGCGCCCCTTGGCTGCATGTGGCCTCCTATGTCATGTCCCCAGTATCCGTAGCCCACGTTCGAAGCGGTTGAAGTGAAGTAGGGGAGATACCCGAGGACCTTCCATGTGGCGTATGTGTCGCCGGAGAATCCTACCTGATAGCGGTGTGATCCGATTCCTCCCCAGCGGTGGTATATCATCGGCCTTTCGGCGCGTATACCTTCACTGGCGGATTTCCTGACCTTGTCCTGGAAAAAGGTGTAGTTCAGCCAGAAGGTGTTGCTGAGCCCCGGGATGTATTTGCTTTGCCTGAACTGCTGCCAGTCAAGCCACCAGAAGTCCACACCCTGCTCCTCGAAAGGCCTCATCACCGAGTTGAAATACGCGTCAGCCCATTCGACCTGGTCCATCCTGAAGGGGACGTATTCTGGTGTGCCGTCAGGGTTCAGGTAGTCCTTCGGTCCGTCATAGTCGTCAGTCCTTGAAAGATAGTCCTTGACGAACCTCTCGTAAGGCTCTTCGAAGGGCTGGATTCCGGAAGCAGGGTGGAGATTGAGCGAAGTCTTGAGACCGTAGCCGTGCAGGGTTGTGAGCAGATTCTCCGGATCCGGGAAGAGTTCCTTCTTCCAGGTGTACCCGGTCCATCCGAGACCCTGTCCGGACTTGTCGACAAGACCGGGGTGCTCTTCGCTGTTCCAGGTCTCGTGCCAGTCCATGTCGATGATCATCACGTCGGCCGGTATTCCAAGGTCCTTGAAATGCTGCGCCAGATCGACCAGCTCATAGTCTGAGTATTCCCAGTAGCGGCACCACCAGTATCCGAAAGCGTATTTGGGAGGCATCGGTATCCTTCCGCTGATCTTCGTGAAATCACTCACCGCTTCCATGTAGTCGTGACCGTATCCGAAGAAGTAAAGGTCCTGCCTCTTTGTCTCGTCTCTGGCTTCTACCCAATTGCCCCAGTCGGAGTCGATGGGGACGAAGACATGCCTCTGGCTCTCATCTATGACAGCCCATCCGTCCTTGGAGACGACTCCTTCGTCGAAAGGATCCTGCACCTTTTCACCGTCGCACTGGTCAAGGGTTCTGGTGGTTCCGAGAAGGTTCCCTTCGGAAGACATTCCGGGATGCCAGAGAGTGTATTGAGGCTTTGAAGGGGCGGGTTTCCCGATGGGGTCGGGAGTGAGCATCTTTATGGACAAGGACTTGTCGGTGAATTCCCCGCCGGTATATGTGAGAGTGAGGTCCGAAGTCGTTATAGTGAGACCCTTGGACGTCTTTTTGACGCTGAAATCGGGGACATCAAGCCTTCGGTTGACTATACCGAGGGTAGCCCTGTCTTCGAAGGATCCGTCTTCTGACCATTCCATCCTGATGAGCCTCGGAGTGAGGACGGTGAACCTGGCGTTTCCGCTGATGACGACGGCATCCGGATCAGCCAGGGGATTGTATTCCTCCTGAGCGGGCAGTTCAACTTCCCTGAAAGCTTCTTTCTCGCCGAGGACCTCCCTCAGAGCAAGCGGCTCGTTGGTAGTGATACAGTCGACTCCGAGATCTATCATCTCCTTCATCCATTCCGTGTCGTTCACGGTCCAGACATTGACGTCCATTCCCTTGTCGTGGGCTTCTTTCACCCATTCAGGATGTTCCTTGAACACGGAATAGTTGTAGTCGATTCCGTTTATTCCGTCAGCGAAGACTTCGCTTGGAGTCCTGTCACCACCGAGGTACTGTACCTTGAATTCAGGGGAGAGGACTCTTGCCAGATGAACGCATGCCGGATAACTGAACGAAATGAACATCACTCTCTCCGGATCCAGAAGGCCGAAGGCCGTGAGCACGTCCAGACATTTGTCCGAAAGCTGGATCGATCTGGTCGGATTCCCGTGGTTCTTGACTTCGAGCACCAGCATGGTGTATGGAGACGCCATTGCCTGCGTGAGGTAATCCTCCAGTGTCGGTATCCTTTCACCGTTGGGGAGCCTCAGGTCCTTTATCTCGGAATAAGGGTTGTCATGAATGCTGATCCCTTGGATGTCGTTGTCATGGTTCACTACGATCACGTCATCGTAAGTCAGATGGACATCGAATTCGCTGCCCCAAAGTTTCTCTCTCTGGGCTTCGGCCAGAGCGGCCACTGAGTTCTCGGAATTGGCGGTCCTGGGAGTCTTCCAGAATCCACGGTGCGCAGTTATGGCCACAGGGTGGTCTTCCTTGTTTTGTGCCATGGACGGCGCCTGGAATGACAGAAGGGGAAAAGCGATGGACAGAAGAAAGAGTCCTGCCTTGGTAAATCCGTGGTTCATAATGATGGGTTTTAGTGAGTGTGGAGTGGGCAAAGCCCACTGAACCTTACAAATATAGACAATCGGGATGATAATATTATGGACTTTCCAATTAAAAGTGATAAATTTGCCGTCCAACCCGAAATCGAAAACAAATACATATACCATGGTTAAAATCAACGTAGGAGGCTGCAGCTCCTTTGTCAAAGATGCAGATTACAAAACTTATGTGAACAAGGCTCTTGATGCATTCGACGTACTGGTGAGCGGAAACGGTGCAGGAAATGATTTCCTCGGTTGGAGGCATCTCCCTTCAGAGACTCCCGAATCCCTCATTGAAGAAATCGAGGCTATCCGTGACAACTGGAAAGCAAAGGGTGTTGAGCTTGTCATCGTAATCGGTATCGGAGGCTCTTATCTCGGTGCAAGGTGCGCTATCGAGGCTCTTTCCCATAACTTCGCAAAACAGCTCAAATCCAAGGGCGGAAATCCCGAGGTCGTATTCGCCGGAAACAACCTTTCCGAGGAATATGTCGCTGAACTTATGGACCTTGCCGCTGAGCGCAACACAGCCTGCATCGTCATCTCCAAGTCCGGAACAACCACAGAGCCAGCTGTCGCTTTCAGAATCGTCAAAGAGTTCATCGAGAAGAACTATAATGACGCTTTCGAGAGGATCGTAGCTATCACAGACGCGAAGAAGGGTGCACTCAAGACCCTCTCTACCCAGGAAGGATACAAGACTTTCGTCGTTCCCGACAATGTGGGTGGACGTTTCTCAGTCCTCACTCCCGTCGGACTTCTCCCTATCGCAGTGGCCGGATTCGACATCAGGGCTATGCTCCAGGGCGCAAAGGAGATGGAGGAGACCCTCTATGTCAAAGGCGAGGACAATGTCGCTGTACAGTATGCAGCTATGCGTAACCTTCTCTACACGGAACTCGGCAAGAAGATCGAGATCATGGTGACTTACAATCCCAAGTTCCAGTATCTCGGCGAGTGGTGGAAGCAGCTCTACGGCGAGTCTGAAGGAAAGGACCTCAAGGGTATCTTCCCTGCATCCGTGAACAATACCGCCGATCTTCACTCCATGGGACAGTTCATCCAGGAGGGCGAAAGGATCATGTTCGAGACCGTCATCAAGATCGAGAACGCAAACAGGAGCGTTGTCATCGGCAGCGATTCCCAGAACCTCGACCAGCTCAATTATCTCGCCGGTCAGCATGTTGAGCACTGCGGTGCCATGGCTCAGCTCGGAACCAAGCTCGCTCATATTGACGGTGGCGTTCCTCAGATGGAAGTCAGCATCGAAAGGATCAATGAGGCCAACCTCGGAGGACTCTTCTACTTCTTCGAGTTCGCATGCGGTGTAAGTGCTTACACTCTCGGAGTCAATCCTTTCAACCAGCCCGGTGTTGAGGCTTACAAGAAGAACATGTTCGCTCTTCTCAACAAGCCCGGATACGAGGAGGCAAGCGCCAAGATCAGGGAAAGGCTCTAATCTCTTTCCTGACATTCTACGGGGCGGTACCTATAGCGGGTGCCGCTCTTTTTTATTCCTCAATCTTGGTGTTAACGGCCATTTTGCTGCCCGTGAAAGCTTTGACTTTGCTTTACCCGATTTTTATCACTAAATTTGCACTTTACTATGCTTCTAGCATAGTGCCGGTAAAACAAACAAGAAACAGTATCGAAACTCGCATATGTTCAGAAAACGGATTTCAATGATGTTGGTGTGCCTGCTCTGTTTGGGTGCAGCTTCGTACGCTCAAGGTGGGATGACCGATGAGGAAGTTCTGGAGTTCGTGAAGCAGGCTGCTTCCGAAGGAAGGGACCAGAACGAGATAGTCCGCGCTCTTGCTTTAAGAGGAGTGACTGAAGCTCAGGTCAGAAGGATAGAAAGGCAATACAGGGAACAACAAGATGGAAGTAATGTGGAAGTTACAGCAACGACCTCTCATGCCCTTTACGGTAATGAAGAAGTTCCTGATACTGCAACTTCATACGAAGAAGAGGATCTTGGAGAAGCTCTGGCTGTATACGGCAGGGATGTTTTTCGTAACAGGAACCTCAATTTCGCGCCCAGCCAGAATATGGCCACTCCAAGGAACTACCGTCTAGGCCCTGGAGATGAGGTGATAATTGACATTTTCGGTTCCAACCAGCAGACTATCCGGGGTACCATCTCTCCCGAAGGGAGCATCAATACCCAATACCTTGGCCCCATCTACCTTAACGGTATGACTATCGAGGAGGCGAATTCTTACCTTAAGAGACGTCTTGGGCAGATTTATGGTGGACTGGGAGACCATAGCACTGATATCCGTGTGACGCTCGGACAGATCAGGACTATCCAGATAAGCATTCTCGGTGATGTCCATAATCCGGGCAACTATAACCTGTCTGCATTCTCGACAGTCTTCCATGCTCTTTACAGGGCGGGTGGAATAGTGGAGCCTGGTTCCATGAGGGACATTTCCGTTGTCCGTAACGGAAAGACTGTCGCTTCAGTTGACGTGTACGATTTCTTGACATACGGTAATCGTTCCAATGACATCCGTCTTGAGGAAGGTGACGTAATCCTTGTCCGCCCCTACAAGATCATGGTGAAGGCTGACGGCAAGCTCAAGAGGCCGATGTACTTCGAAATGAAGCAAGGCGAGACTTTCGCAGACCTTCTTGAATTCGCCGGAGGTTTCGCGAACTCGGCTTACACTGAGAGCATCACTGTCACCCGTCAGAACGGTAAGAGCTATGAGGTGAGGACTGTTTATGCTCCGGACTATGATTCCTTTGTGCTGCAGAACGGTGATGAGATCCAGGTGGGTGAACTTCTTTCACTCTTTGAGAACAAGATCTCCGTACTAGGTCAGGTCTACCGTCCGTCCGTCTATGAGCTCGGAGGCAAAATCAATACTGTAAGAGAACTCATTGAAGCAGCGGGTGGCGTGCTTCCCGACGCTTTCCTTGGAAGAGCAGTTCTGCATCGTCAGCATCCTGACAAGACCATGGAGGTGATTTCCATCAATCTTGAGGATGTTATTGCAGGAAAGTCAGACGTCAAACTACAGAACAACGACGAACTCCACATCACCAGCAAGTACGAACTCAATGACCAGGGTACCATGAGGATTTATGGAATGGTTGCTAACCCCGGTGCTTATCCTTATGCTGAGAACACCACAGTTGAGGATCTCATCATTCTTGCTGGAGGTCTCAGAAGAGGAGCATCTGTTTCAAGGGTTGACGTTTCCAGGAGGGTACTTGACAACAGCGGCACTGTAGTGTCTTCAGAGCTTTCTCAACTCTTCTCCTTCCCGATAAAGGACGGTCTTGTTGATGACGGAGAGGGCGGATTCGTGCTTCAGCCTTATGATGAGGTTTATGTACACCGCAGCCCCTCGTACGTTGACCAGCAGCATTTCACCGTAAGAGGCGAGGTCAACTTCCCTGGACAGTTCTCCATGACGGGAAGAGAGAACCGTCTTTCTGACCTTGTCGCTCTTGCAGGCGGAACTACAGAATTCGCTTATCTCGAAGGGGCAAGACTTTTCCGTGAGTCTACAGCTGCCGAAAGGCGCCAAAGCGCTGATGCGAAAAGAGCTCTGTATGCTGTAGGAGATCCCGATGTGGAGAATATGTCAATCGCTGAGGATTATCAGGTGGCCATCAATCTTGTTGAGGCGATCAATAATCCGGGTTCAGAGTATGATGTCATACTTAAGGAGAATGATGTGCTGAGCATTCCGACCAGGACAAGCACAGTACGTGTAACGGGTGCTGTCATGGTTCCTAACGTGCTCACTTACAATAAGAAGATGACTGCTGCGGATTATGTTGCAGGATGTGGAGGATACTCTGACAGAGCCAAGAGGTCCAGAGCTTATATCATAAGTCTCAACGGAAATGTCAAGCGCATGCGCAGTTGGTCGAAAGTCACTCCTGGAGCCGAGATAGTAGTTCCGATGAAGGAAGTGAAGGAAAGACAGGAAAGCAATATCATGGGCTATGCTACTACTGCGGCGTCGTTAGGTACAATGGCAGCTTCCATAGCTACTCTGATTTCAAGACTTAAATAAGATCCGTCATGAGTGAAGAATACCGCAAATACGACGATTTCGATGAGTATGACGATCTGAGCGATGAGGGTCTGCACATCGATTGGATGGGGATTGTAGCCAAAGTGCTGAAGGGATGGAAAGTGATCCTGATCTTCTGCGTTGTCTTCGGCATTCTCGGCATCATTTCAGCCTTGACCATGAAGACTGAATGGCGTTCTTCGGCCACACTTGCTCCTGAAGTCCAGCAAAGGACATCAAACTCCAGCGCTCTCAGCAGCATAACCAGCATGCTGGGAATGAACAATGCACAGTTGGCTGCAGGTACTGATGCTCTCAACATTTCTCTCTTCCCGACAATATGCAAGTCCACCCCGTTCCTTGTCAGCCTTTTCGACGTGGAACTGCAGTCGTATGTCTCACCTGTTGCGAGATATAAAGGAGTCGAGCCTAAGGTTACGACCGTTTATGACCATTTCTCTGGTTTGGATGATCCCAACTATAAACCCAGTCTGAAGTCAAGGATCAAGAAGCTTTTCAAAAAAGAAGAGGATATCGAGCTTCCGGACATGCCCACAGACCCTACGCAATTGAACTCTGTGGAATACTATGTCGCAAGCCTGTTGCGCGAAAGTATCACATCGTCAGTAGACAGCAAGACAGGTGTGACCACAATATCGGTCGTTACTGATGACAAGATGATGAGCATGATGCTTGCCGATACCGTCTGCAAGTCTCTTCAGAACTATTTCTCTGATTACCGTACCAAGAAGGCGAAAGCGGACTATGAGCATCTTGTGAAGCTTGCCGATGAAGCGAAAGCCAATTGGGAGAAAGCACAGGCTGCATATGCCGCTAGTGTCGACTCAGACCGTAACGTCATACTTCAGTCAGTCACCAGCGAAAAGCAAAGGCTCCAGACCGAAGCGAATATCGCGAGCCAGATTTATTCGCAGATGGCTCAGCAAAGAGAACTTGCCAGGGCCAAGATACAGGAAGACAAACCGGTTTTCGCCGTTATCCAGCCGGCTTCTCTGGCCAAGTATCCTGAAGACAGCAAAAAGAAGAGAGTACTTATCTTCGGCTTTTTGGGATTCTTCCTCGGTTGCTGCTGGACAGGTTTCGGTAAAGACTTGTGGAATTCTTTCCATTCAAGTCTCAAAGGCGCTATGACCAAGAAGGAGGATGAGCTTTCAGAGAAGGCTGAAGTCCAGATTCCGTAAATTCCGCCTTTGATGGAATCTCCTCAATTAAAGAAAGTTTTCGTGAGTGGCTGTTATGATCTTCTTCATAGCGGCCACGTCGAGTTTTTCCGCCAGGCTTCGCAGTACGGTGACCTGTATGTCGGGATCGGAAGTGATTCCACGATCCTTGGGTACAAGCATCATAGACCCTTATACGGCCAGAACGAGCGTCTTTTCATGGTGAAGAGCATACGCTACGTGCACGAAGCGTTCATCAATGAGGGCTCCGGTATTATGGATTTCATCCCGACGGTGGATTTCGTGAAACCGGACATCTTCGTGGTGAATGAGGACGGGTCCACTCCTGAGAAGGAGGAGTTCTGCCGCCAAAGGGGGATTGAGTACGTAGTCCTGAAACGAGTACCTCAGGAGGGACTTGAAGCCAGGTCCAGTACTGATCTCAAGAATCTCACCTGCCGTATACCGACAAGGCTCGACCTTGCCGGCACTTGGATCGACCAGCCTTATGTATCATGCCATGCTCCAGGATGGGCGATAACGATTTCTCTTGAACCGGACTTCGAGGTCAGGGAACGATGCGGCCTTTCAACCAGCACGAGGAATATGATACGCAAAATCTGGCCCCATAAGCTTCCCGAAATGGATCCGGAGATGCTTGCCAGACTTGTCTTCTGCGTCGAGAATGAGCCGGAACGCAAGGACGGCATAATTTCCGGAGCTCAGGATGCTATCGGAATCTGCATGCCCGGACTTGTGCGTCACTGGTACAACGGACATTTCTGGCCTGAGAAGATAGAGTCGTGCCTTGATGAATCGGTCCTCAGCTGGCTTGAAGACCATCTTTGCATGATTCCGATGTTCCCTCGTCAGAAGGGATGCTCAGTGATCGAAGGGAAGGACATCACTCCCGAAAAGGTGAAGGCTCTTGCAAAAGCGGCGGATTACTGCTGGGACGCTATTCTTGCAAAGGATCTGGACAAGTTCGCTTCAGCCTATGCCGCCTCTTTCAACGCACAGGTTTCCATGTTTCCCGGGATGGTCAACCCCACCGGCATGAAGCCTTCAGCTGAAAGCGGATACCTGCCTTCAGTACAGGCTTACATCGACAAGTACAGCGCCATGCCAGGCGTCCTCGCCTGGAAGATGCCTGGAGCCGGTGGAGGAGGTTATCTTGCTGTAGTCTGCTCTGGCAGGGAGCATTTCCCGGAAGGTGCGGTTCCGCTAACGATAAGGAGGAAATAACCATGAAGAGATACTGTCAGACTCTGGATCTGAAAGACGATCCCGAACTCATCGCCAAATACGTGAAAGCACACTCCGAGGTGTGGCCGATTATACAGGACGGAATCAAGGAAGTCGGTATACTGGATATGCAGATATATCGCCTCGGCAACCGTCTTTTCATGATTATGGACACCGTGGACGGATTCGATTGGGAGAAAGACAACGCCAGGTTGGCGACTCTCCCGATGCAGAAGGAATGGGAAGCTTACGTGGCCCAGTTCCAGGGATGTGACCCTGATGCTCCTTCTACGGCGAAATGGGCCTTAATGGAGAAGATCTTCGAGCTGGACAAGGATTAGAAGGTGCCACCTTCTCATTGACATATACGATTGAAGCCACCCTTTTAAAGGATGGCTTCAGTCTTATAAGATGTTTTCCTATTCGTGTCTTAAGAATCTCTCTTTTGCGAAATCCTCCCACTTGGTTCCCGGTCTTCCGTAGTTGGCGAAGGGGTAGATGCTGATGCCGCCCCTAGGGACGAAGAGTCCCGTAACCTCAATGTACTTGGGGTCCATCAGCTTTATAAGGTCCTTCATGATCAGGTTCACGCAGTCCTCGTGGAAACCTCCATGGTTACGGTAGCTGAAGAGATAGAGTTTCAGACTCTTGCTCTCCACCATCCTTTGGTCCGGAATGTAGCTTATCCTGATTTCGGCGAAATCGGGCTGTCCTGTAATAGGGCAAAGAGTTGTGAACTCGGGGCAGTTGAACCTTACCCAGTAATCGTTGTCAGGATGCATGTTGGAGAAAGTCTCCAGCACGCCCGGGTCGTAATGGTCACTGTAGGTGGTCTTTTTGCCTAGAGCCTTCAGGCCTTCGTTCTCTCTTCCGTCTGCCATGGCTTATTCTCCTGCTTCTTTCAGTCTTTCTGCGTTCTCCGCGATGGTCAGCTGGTCGATGCACTCCTGGATGTCACCGTCCATGAAGACGGGGAGATTGTACATTGTCCAGTTGATCCTGTGGTCGGTGACCCTTGACTGAGGATAGTTGTATGTACGGATCTTTGCTGAACGGTCACCGGTGGAGACCATGGTCTTTCTCTTGGCTGCGATAGAGTCGAGGTACTTCTGGTGCTCCATGTTGTAGAGCCTTGTACGGAGTTCCTCCATTGCCCTGTCGAGGTTCTTGAGCTGTGACCTTTCCTCCTGACACTGTACTACGATACCGGAAGGGATATGGGTGAGTCGGACAGCTGAGTAAGTAGTATTGACGCCCTGTCCTCCGGGACCTGAAGAACAGAAGAGGTCCTTACGGATATCGTTCATGTTGAGTTCGATATCGAATTCTCCAGCCTCGGGGAAAACAGCCACTGATGCTGCGGAAGTCTGGATCCTGCCCTGAGTCTCGGTCTGGGGAACTCTCTGTACGCGGTGGACACCGGATTCGTACTTCATCACTCCGTAGACGCCGTCATTGGCGCTGGAGAGCTTGAACACGATCTGCTTGTATCCTCCGGAAGTTCCGGGAGTCTGGTCTGAAACCTCCAGTTTCCAGCCCTTGCTTTCAGCGTATTTGCTGTACATCCTGAAGAGGTCTCCGGCGAAGATGGCGGCTTCGTCGCCACCGGTACCGCCCCTGATTTCGACCATGGCGTTCTTGCTGTCGTCAGGGTCAGCGGGGATGAGAAGGAGTTTTATCTCCTGCTCCATCTCGGGGATTTGGGGCTCTATCTGGTTTATTTCATCACGTGCCATTTCGCGGAGGTCATCATCCTTTTCATTCATGAGGATGTCCTTCGCTGTAGCAAGCTCATCGAGCATCGACTTGTATTTGAGCCCCGCGTTGATGATGGGCTGAAGCTCCTTGTAGTCCTTGTTGAGCTGGACGTACTTCTTCATGTCCGACATCACTGCCGGATCAGCAAGCTGGTCCTGAAGGGCTTTGAATTTGTCCTGAAGGCTCAGGACTTTTTCAAGTAAAGTATTGTTGTCTGCCATAAGGTAGTTGTATTCTGTTGTATGATATTATTGTTGAAGGTACTGTACGGGTGAAAAGGGCGGAAGTTATATGTCCTTTATATAGCACCTTCTCCTCATGAAGAGCTCGTTGTCATACTTGGCCCATACGTTGACTGCGCTGTTGTTCTCAATCTGGGGATTGGCAATGGCGTGCTTGGTATGTGAGGCCTTGTACCTTTCGGACATCGCGCAGTGGTAAACAGCCGATACACCCTTGTTCTGCCATGCGGGAACGGCTCCGTTCAGCATGAGGTCCACCGTCGTATGCTGGTGCAGCGCCCTGAGAAGATGGATCCATCCGAAGGGGAAAAGATGACCGTGGCATTTCTTGAGGGCTTCCGAGATTGAAGGGAAGGTGATTCCGAAGGCGACCAGATCTTCGTTCTCGTCAAGTATGATGACGCTGGTCTTGTTGTTGAGGAACTTCATCACTGAAGAAGCCTCTTCCTCTATTTCTTCATCGGTGAAGGGGATGAAGTTATGGACGGCGTCCTTGAAGCTGTCGTTGTACATTTCGAAGAACTTCCTGACCATGGCCTTGTTCTTCTTCAACTTTTCGATATCCCCCTCATGAAGGTTGTATCTCTGTTTCAGCATTCCGGATATCCTGATGATCTTCGGGTCGATGTCCTGGTCTGCGATCATCTTGTACTGGAGCCAGTCGCATTCCTTGTTGTATCCGAGTTCTGAAACGAAGTCATTGTAGTAAGGATAGTTGTAAAGGCAGTTGAAAGGAGGAGTGTTTTCAAAACCTTCCACAAGCATTCCCTGCTTTCCGAGGGTGTTGTAGTACAGAGGTCCGTGGATCTCGTTCATTCCCTGCTCCTTCGCCCATTTTTCAGCGGT
>JAEEGL010643004.1_pt1 | contig 28987 bp, 21 predicted proteins | sample 9134231 | NCBI WGS metagenome assembly JAEEGL01 (sample SAMN16246548, study PRJNA631951) | gut metagenome | biome: gut microbiome; feature: rumen; material: fiber-attached | host: Bos | place: Iran: Karaj | collected 2018-10 | reverse complement strand
TGTACATGCCACATTCAATCCGACAATGTCTTCACACCACCGTGAAACAGAGTTCTTTGGAAAACTGGAGATAGTCAAATGACGCCACAGAAAAGATTTGACGCAATCTGCAAAATTTCAGACCGTAGCATCAACTTCGAAGAACCAGTCGGTGCGAGAGTCTTGGAGCTGTTTGCTGAAGATGTTTTTGACACAGCCAAGATGCTTGAACATCTTCCAAAATCTACCTGCGAAAAACTTCTGGCCACGCTCAAGGGGATGCAACCGCTAGATATTGAGATTGCCGATGCCGTTGCGAATGCGATGAAGGAATGGGCGGTTTCACGGGGGGCGACGCATTATACGCATTGGTTCCAGCCACTTACAGGAAGCACCGCTGAAAAGCATGATGCCTTTTTGGGCTTCTCCGATGGGCAGGCTATTTTAGAGTTCTCTGGAAAGACGCTGACTGTCGGCGAGCCTGACGCGTCAAGCTTCCCGTCAGGAGGTCTGCGCAGCACATTTGAAGCGCGTGGATACACTGCTTGGGACCCAACAAGTCCCGCATTCATCAAACGCCATGCAAATGGCGCGACTCTCTGTATTCCGACTGTCTTCTGCTCCTACACAGGCGAAGTGCTGGACAAAAAGACACCGCTTTTGCGTTCAACTCAGGCCCTCAAGAAGGCTGTCGTGCGGCTGATGAAGTGTTTTGGATTGCCTGAGGAGCATGTGACTGTGACGCTTGGCGCAGAGCAAGAGTATTTTCTTATAGATAAAAAGTTCTATCTGCAGCGTCCAGATTTGCTTCAGACTGGCAGGACGCTTTTCGGGGCTCCGCCCGCAAAGCATCAGCAGCTTGAAGACCATTATTTTGGGAGTATTCCTGCGAGAATTCTCGCCTTCATGACTGACGTCGAGAAGGATTTGTGGCGGCTTGGCATTCCCGCGAAAACTCGTCATAATGAAGTGGCACCCGCGCAGTTCGAGTTGGCTCCTATTCATGAGGAGTTAAACCTTGCCGTGGATCACAACATGCTTATAATGGAAGTGCTGAGGCAGACCGCCGACAAATACGGTCTTGTGTGCCTCCTCCATGAGAAGCCCTTTGACGGCGTCAATGGCTCGGGCAAGCATAACAACTGGTCTGTTTCGTATGGTGACAGAAATCTGCTTGACCCTGGAAGCAATCCGCATGAAAACGCTGTCTTCTTGACGGTGCTGACATCAGTGATTCATGCTGTGGACTGCCATTGCGACCTGCTTAGGGCATTCTCCGCTGGAATTGGCAACGACCATCGTTTGGGCGCAAACGAGGCCCCGCCTGCAGTCATTTCCATCTTCCTTGGAGAGCAGCTTACGGACATCATCACGCAGATTGAGACAGGCGTGGTGACAGGCACGCGAAAGAGCAGCACGCTACGAATTGGCGTTGATACTTTGCCTGCGCTCAAGCGCGACGCGACAGATCGCAACAGGACGTCGCCTTTCGCTTTTACAGGCAACAAGTTCGAGTTCCGTGCGCCTGGCTCGTCGCAGTCCTGCGCTGAACCTAACATGGTCCTGAACACTATCATCGCCGAGGCGATGGACGAGATGAGCGACAGACTTGAAAAGATACCGCGCAAGGAGTTCAACAGTGTACTTCAATCGCTCCTCAAGGAGGAGATAACCGCGCACAAGCGAATTCTGTTCAGCGGAGATGGCTACAAGGGCGAATGGATGGATGAGGCGAAAAGGCGTGGGCTTCCGAATCTTAAGACGACTCCAGAAGCGATAAAGCCTTTGCTTGTTCCTGAAAACCAAGAACTTTTCAAGAAGTATGGTGTCTTGACCAATGCGGAGCTTATCTCCAGACATGAAGTGTTCGCGATGGACTATGAGCGCCGTCTCGCCATTGAAGGCGGAATTGCGCTGGAGCTCGCCAAGAATGTCATACGCCCTGTGGTGGTGAAAGAATATGCGGCAATAGCTGGCGATGAACACTCGCATATCCTTGCTGCCTCAATGGAGCGACTCGGACATCACATTGACGCGCTGGACAAGGCGATGGCAGCTCTTGAAGAGGCTTTGGAGAAGTGCCCAAAGAAGATCATCGGGGCGATGGCGGAGACCCGCAAAGCGGTCGATGATCTGGAGAGGATAGTAGATGACGGCGTTTGGCCTCTGCCTAAATACCGTGAAATGATGTTTATTTATTGACGTTTTTTACTTTAATCACTTTATGTTATAGTATTTGGCGGCACCAAGCAAATGCTTGATGTCGCCAATGTTTATTTAGAACAACTAAGAGGTGTTCTTGATGTTTAGGTCTTCCAGCGAATAGTCGGTGGATCGGCTCAAAAGTGCTCATCGTTGGACTTTCGGATTACGAGCAGTTGTCTTCAGAAATTGGACAAAAAAAATTTTTTAATACTTTAACGCAAATTAAAGGATACCCAACGACGTTATTATAAATGGAGGAGTGGTGTTGCTTATATGCAGCAAAGTTTGCGGATAGCCAATCTGTCTCTATTTTCACTACAATGATGAGGCGCGTCTTGGCATCCTGAGCGTTCACGATGACTTTGGTCGAAATCTGCTAGGTATTCTATTGTCAATGAAATCACTGGCTGGTTCCATCCAAATTGTGTCTTGATTCCGTTCCTCCTACAAATGGGTTACGGCCCTGACAATCAAAACCAAATCGAAATTTTATGGAGGAACCATCGTCGGAAAAAACTTCACGCCACTCGTCTTCTAGACGCGCATGGAGGTACTTCAGGAGTATCTCTCGCTGAATAATCACGAATGTGAGATTCTGATTCTGTGATTCCTTCAGAAGACGAACAGCATTGAACTTGACGAGAAGAAGCACGAAATATAATTCGAGGCTTAACTAGGAGCCTATCGTGATAATAAAAAACATGGCTAGGGATATTTCCCAGCCAAAAACCAAAGGAGAAAAACTATGAGCTACATGATTCCATTCGTTCTTGAACAAACCGCGCACGGCGAACGCCAGTACGACATATTCTCACGTCTTCTCAAAGACCGCATCGTCATGTTGGGCACACCCATTGACGACGGCGTGGCCAACACGCTGGTCGCCCAACTGCTCTTTCTTCAGGCCGAAGATTCGAAAAAGGACATTCATCTCTACATCAACAGCCCTGGCGGAAGCGTTACCTCTGGACTCGCTATCTACGACACGATGCAGATGATTTCCTGTCCTGTCCGTACCTACTGCATTGGGCAGGCCGCATCGATGGGTGCCATCCTGCTGGCAGCGGGGGTTGAAGGCGGACGTTTCGCGCTACCGCATGCCCGCATCATGGTCCATCAGCCGTCAGGCGGATTTGAGGGAACCGCCGCTGACATCTCCATACAGGCACAGGAAATTCTTCGTCTTAAGGACGCGCTCTACGCCATCCTGTCAAAGCACACGAAGCGTCCGGCGGAGGAAATTCGCCAGCAGTCTGACCGCGACTTCTTCATGTCCGCCGAGGAGGCAGTCGCCAACGGACTCGTGGACAAGGTGCTTCTTCCCAAAGCCTGATTCTGAGAGAGGGAGGAGGTGAAGAGAGGGAGGAGGGATAAAAAAGGCGACGCCCGATTGGACGCCGCCTTATTTATTATGAATTGTAAGTGATTAGAAGCCCTGTGCGAGCATGGCGTCAGCAACCTTTGTGAATCCCGCGATGTTGGCGCCCATCACATAGTTGCCCTTGAAGCCGTACTTCTCGGCGGCCTCGTATGCGTTGTCATGGATTGCGGACATGATTTCGCGCAGTTTGTCATCAACCATCTTGGCGGACCAGAGCAGACGCTCCGAGTTCTGTGACATTTGAAGACCGGAGGTGGCAACACCGCCAGCGTTTGCCGCCTTGCCAGGCGCGTAGAGGATTTTGGCGGTGAGGAAGGCCTTGACAGCTTCTGGAGTAGAAGGCATATTTGCGCCTTCGGCGACAAGCTTGCAACCATGCTTCAGCATGTAAGCTGCATCGTCACCGTTCAACTCATTCTGTCTAGAGCATGGGAACGCGCAATCGATGGCGTCGGCAATCTGCCAAGGATTGGTCTTCGGGAAGAACTTCGCACCTTCAATCTGGTCAACGATGTCTTCCAGTTCGCCTCTGAGCACTTCTTTGCAGGCCTTGACCTTTTCCACATCGTCCACGGTCATGCCTTTCGGGACGTATATCACGCCAGAGCGGTCGGAGAGTGTCACAACTTTTGCGTTCAGGCTGATGAGTTTGAGTGCAGCATACGATGCCACGTTGCCTGCGCCAGAGACAGCGCAGACTTTGCCGTCGAGCGTCTGATGCTTCTTGGCGAGCATGCTGGATGCAAAATAGACGGCGCCGTAACCAGTCGCTTCGGGGCGGATAAGCGAGCCGCCGAACGAAAGGGCTTTGCCTGTCAGGACGCCTGTCCACTCGTTTGCGATACGGCGATACTGTCCGAAGAGGTATCCGATTTCGCGTCCGCCGACGTTCATATCGCCCGCTGGGACGTCGGTGTTTGGTCCAAGGTGCCTCTGGAGTTCAAGCATGAAGCTCTGGCAGAAACGCATGACTTCCCTGTCGCTGCAGCGGAGTCCTGGAGTGTGCGGTGACTGTTTTGGGTTGAAGTCGGAACCGCCTTTGCCGCCGCCTAGGGGCAGAGTTGTCAAGGAGTTCTTGAAAACCTGCTCGAACGCAAGGAACTTGAGGACCGAGAGATTGACGGTCGGGTCAAAGCGGAGGCCGCCTTTGTATGGTCCAATCGCGGAGTTGTACTGCACACGGTAGCCGCGGTTGATGCGGACGATGCCCTTGTCGTCCATCCATGGAACGCTGAAGATGATTATACGTTCAGGTTCGACAAGGCGTTCAAGAATAGCATTTTCTTCATATTTTGGACTGCCGTCTATGACAGGCCTCAGCGTGGTCAGAACCTCCTCGACTGCCTGAAGAAATTCCTTCTGGTCGCTGTTCTTCGTCTTGACTTCCGCTAACACCCGTTCAATGTAATCACTCATTTTTTTCTCCTATTTACAACTTTTGACAAACTTTGCCTTTCTTTGAAACAGTTTTCATTCGACTTGCCTTCACAGGCATAAAAAGTCATTTTTATAAAGCAGAACTCATGCCAATAGTTATAAATTATTTGAAATGAATATATTATATGAATTATGCCATTTTTACAAATTGTCTGAATTTACATTTAGTGCAAAAAATAAGGGATAGTGCTTTACAATTTATGTAAAAAGATTGCCAATCGTTTCTTCTGCGGCGCCGCTGCAGGGACAAAACAAGGATCTGGACGACAGATAAGTCCACACGACGATGGCTATGGTATGTATTGGCCGCTATGCGTGACAGCCATATTGCGAGGGTCACTCCTTGTTTTGTGCTTCGGGTAACTTGTTTGAAGAAGATGGCACAGGAATGGCCTGAAAGTAATGGCATTGCCAAAAAATCTCTATTCGAGTTGATTTTCATTGAATCTTGTATAATTTATACATAATTATATATAAAGAAACCAAAGGAGAATAAAATGTCGATTTTAACGTCCCAAGAATTTGATCGCAGGATGAAGGCGGCGCAGTCAGTTGTCCAGAAGAACAATTTGGATGCCATAATGGTGTTTTCGACAGAGTCCGAGCCAGCGGCGGTCCGTTACTTTTCGGACTATTGGCCGAGTTTCGAAACGGCGGCAGTTTTGATTCCTGCGGTTGGCGAACCAGCGTTGGTTATAGGGCCTGAATCGCTAACATTTGCGCAAAGTCGTTCAAAACTGAAAAAAATCATTCAGATAATGGATTTCCGCGAATCCTCTCAGCCTGATTATCCAGGCTCAACGTTACCAAAGTGGGAGGATTTGGTTTCCGAATATAAACTTAAGAAGGTTGGTCTGTGCGGGTGGTACCTTTTCCCGTATGTCATGATGACCGCATTCGCGAAGGCTCTTGGCGGAATTGATAATTTGGTTCCTGCGGACGAGATGATTCGTCCGATATTCATGAAGAAGAGCGCGGAGGAGGTTGCCTGCCTGAAGGCGTCGGCTCGTGCGTCCGAGGCGGGATTCAAGGCGATTCTGGAGAACATAAAGCCTGGAATGACAGAGTCGGAGCTTTGCGGAATCGCGACAGCAGCGATGACTGCGGCGGGCGCGGAATGCACAGGCTATCCGATTTGGTGCTGCTCGGGGCCAAATTCCGACCAGGCGATAAGTCGCCCGACCATGCGTAAAGTACAGTGCGGCGAGATAGTTCACTTTTCGATTGGCGCTAAGATAGAGGGTTACAGTTCCAGCATAGGCCGTCCCGTCGTTCTTGGCCACTGCCCCGACGAGTTGCGCAAGTTCCTGCAGGTTGGTCTGGACGCGGCGAACATGACATTCGATGTCATGAGGGCGGGCGTGAAGTCTGGCGACGCCGCGATGAAAGTCCACGACTTCATACGCTCAAAGGGCTATGGCGATGCGATTCTTTACGGTCCCGCGCATGGCTGTGGCCAGATGGAATGCGAATATCCGTTCTTGGAGACCAGTTCGGAATATATGCTTGAGGCGGACATGACATTCATGCAGGACATGTTCCTGCATCGTCCAGGCGTGGGCTTCCGTTGGGAGGACGGTCTTTTGGTGAAGGCCGAAGGGCCAGCCGAAATGCTTTCAAGCTACGGACGTCAAATCAACATCATTTAACAGGGAGCGATTCATGCAGGCTATTGACATACACGGACATCTTGGCAACATAAATTTCAGCGAGTTTTGGCAGGCTGACGCGGAGAGGCTTGTACAATACATGAGAAAATCCAACACCGAAAAGCTCTGCCTTTCGGCTTCGCGCGCCATCATGTACGACATCAAGGAGGGCAACGCCGAATTGGACGATGTCCTAAAAAGATATGACGAGTTCTACGGATATGTCGTTATCAGTCCGACATTTCCCAACACAGTGGATGAGCTCCATTACCTTCAGGACAATCCAAAATTCAGGGGTGTGAAGATCCATCCAGACTACCATGGGTATGACCTTGCGACGCCGTCCAACTACCGCTTTGTCGATGCCATTGCGGACAAGACTCCCATGATGCTTTTCCACGTCTCGTGCATGCCTGGCACAGGATTCTCGCAGGCGGCCACGGTTGTGTCCATCGCGAAGAACCATCCAAACACCAATTTTGTGCTGGCGCACTGCGCGGGTCTTTTCCAGAACGGCAGTTATCCGTTCTTTCCGAACATGGATTCGCTTGAGCGGATATGTGATGCAGGTCTGCCGCCGAATGTCTGGATAGACACAGCACACTATCTGCTGTATGCTTATCAGACCATCATGGCAAAGATGGTTCGTCTTGCAGGAGCAGAGCATGTTGTTTTCGGAACGGATTGCCCACTTCAGGGCGATATGCAGATGCGTTTCGCGCAGGAGGTTGTGTTGGCACTGGATATTCCAGAAGTCCAGAAAGAGGCTATACTCCGCGGAAATGCCAAAAAAATCCTTAATTTGTAGGCAACTTTTAATTGGAATGGACTTTTTTGAAGAAATCTGCTTTAATTTGCAAAAAATAGTATTATCTTTTCAGAACGAACGTCTAATTACAAAATACGGGAATACAAAATGAGCAAAGACGCAAAAGCAAAGGCCCCGCAGATAATCAAGCGGAGCGTACTCGGCGGCCCTGGCAGGCCAGGCGCGAATGACAAGATAAACCATGCCATCATCGGCCTCGGCATGATGGGCGTTGGTCACATAGACTATGTTCTTAACGACCCACAGGGCAAACTTGTCGCGGTCTGTGATGTTCGCAAGTCATATCTTGACAGAGCACTTGAAAAAGCTGGCGAAGAGTGCCATGGCTACAGCGACTTCAGAGAGATGCTGGACTGCGAACAGATTGACGTCATGCACGTCGTTACGCCGCCCCACTGGCACGCCCTTCAGAACATCTACTCGCTGGACGCGGGATGCGATGTCTGGGCCGAGAAACCCATGACCAGAACCATCGCGGAAGGCAAGTGGATCGCGGACGCCGTGGCGCGCAACTCAAGAGTCTTCAGGCTGAACACATGGTTCCGCATGAAGGACAACTTCTATGGTCTTGGAACGACGGTCAAGCCGCTCAAGAAACTTGTGCAGAGCGGTCTGCTTGGCTGGCCGCTGACTGTCCGCATAAGCGCACATACTGGCTTTGCATGGAAAAGTTCAATGTGGATGGGCAAGCCTGACCTGCCGCCAGAACCAGTTCCCGATGGCTTTGACTACGACATGTGGCTTGGCCCCGCGCCATACAAACCATATACATCCCACAGGACATCCACATCGTTCAGAGGCTACTGGGACTATGACGGCGGTGGTCTCGCGGACATGGGACAGCACTACCTTGATCCTGTGCAATACATTTTGGACAAGGACGACACAAGTCCAATCGAAGTTGAGGCGACGGCCCCGTGGCCGCAGCATCCTGACGCTGTCGGTTTGTGGGGGCAGGTCTATATGAAGTACGCTGATGGATGCAAGATTATTCTCGAATCCTGCGAATGGGGCGAACAGGAGACAAAGGACAAGCCATTCATCGAGGGACCGCTCGGCAAAGTCTATCGCAACTTCCGCACGGAACCTGAATGTCTGGCGACGTTGGTGGCCGAACTTCCCGATCCAGAGCCGCAGATTAGCGACTTCAACGTCAGCGTCCGCACTCGCAAGAAGTTCGCGCTCAACGAACTCAACGGCAACAGAAGTAACATACTAGTTCACCTTGCAAACTGCGCGATACGCACAGGGCGCAAATTGCATTTTGACCCAGTTTCGATGACATTCATTGACGATCCAGCCGCCAACATGCTTGTTGACCAGCCGATGCGTCTCCCGTGGTCACTCTCTTGAACTGCAACTTTTGATGAAGAGGAATCATAATATGGCAAATAAGAAAACAGATAATGCCAAATCGGCGAAGGGCAATTTGCTGGAGAAACTCGTTTGGGCGGATAAAGCCGTTGGCATGGAGATAGTCGAGGCTCTGTTGACTGATTGCGACAAGAGCGTCAAGTTGCTGGTGAGCCTGTTGTCTGAGAAAAATGACGCTGCGAGCGTCCAGGCATCGTTTGCGTTAGACGGCATGGTCATGAAGGCGATGGCTCCTGGTTGCGGCGAGTTGGTTTTGAAATTGGCGAAAGCCCTTGATGCGTCTTTGAAATCCGCCAAAGATGACACTGCCCGCTGCATAGTCCTGAAATGCCTCCAGCAGCTTGGCTGCGAGGAGACGATTCCCGTCTTTGCGCGGTATCTTCTCACAGGCGAGCCGATGTTCACATATGCGCTCAATGCCCTACGCAGAATCGGCACCGAAGAGGCGTATGACACCATACGCGAAGCGATGCTCAAGGCGGAAGGGCGTACCAGAACACTGCTTTGCGCGGCGGCACTGGAGAACTATGTGGTTGATGACGAACTGCTTAATGCAGGCATAGAGTGCCTTGATCAAGAGGACGATCCAGAGCTGATACGCCTGTTGTGGTCCAGACTCTCTGTTCGCGGCGTCGATTTGCAGGAAGATTTGTTGGATGCGTTGGCAGGCCTTAGCAGAGTTGATGCTGGTCAGGCTCGCCGCACAATCATAGAGACACTCAATTCCAGAGAAAAGTATGTCAACATTGACGATGAAGACGACTGCGGATGCGATGACGATGATTGTGACTGCCATGAGCACGACGACTGCTGCGATGATGACTGTGACGAGGACGAATACGTTGAAGAACTTGCAAGGAATTTCCTGAAGGCTGAGCCGAAGGAGCCTGCGCTCTTTGCGTTCGCAATGGTGTTCGGCGTCTGTGAGGAAACCTTTGAGGTTTTGACTCAGGCGGTGGCGAAAGGCGACAAAATCATGAGAAACGGCGCCATGAAGCTGCTGGTCTGCCTGTTCACCGACATGATGTGGGTAGAGCGTCTTGTCGGATTCATCTCTAGCATAAAGGATGATGAGGCCAAGGCGGATGCGGTCAGGCTTCTTGGTCATTGCGGAAATCTCGCCGCTCGGCCATTCATCATGTCCTGCCTGAACGACAAGTCTCAGGCAGTCCGTGCAGCTGCAATAGAGACCGCTGAATTCATTCCAGGACACAACATTGTTGGAAACCGCCTGGGAGCGATAATAACTGCAGGGCTCAGATAGATTAGGATGATTGGAGAGAAGAAGCGCTTATGGTAACAGCCAAAGGCACAGTAAAAAACAAGTACGGAATACATTGCAGACCTTCGGGAGTCATTTCCAAGGCAGTCAGGGGATATGAAGGTGTGATAGAGATAGTGAATGAAGAAGGCAAGGTCGGCTCCCCAAAGTCAGTGCTTTCCATGCTCGGGCTTTGCTTGGCGTTTGGGGACAGTTTCACGGTCAATGTCACTGGTCCTGATGAAGAGGCGATGTGTTCCAAACTTGTTGAGCTTCTCGAATCTGAGTACGAGTATAGTAAAGAGTAATAATAATGTATAGGCGGAGCAATGCCAACTGGCAATAACCAAATGGGAGAATGACAGCCATGAATGGAAATGCATCATTACCAGAACCGCTGGAAGGAAAATGGATATGGCAGGGCGGCAATGAGTTGCCTGTCATGCGTGAATGCGAATATGTTCTGTACAGGCAAGAGTTTTCCATATTTGAGATGCCTGGCGTGGCTGAGCTTTGGATAGGCTCGCATCACCATTTCCAAGTGTTCATAAACGGACGCATGGCGACGTATGGCCCGATTCCGCACCCTGGATACAGCAAAGGAGTCTATGCAATCGGCGTCGATATCACGCATTTGGTTGAAGTTGGCCTCAACAGCATCGCAGTTGCCCTGCTTAAAGAGAACACGCCTTTGGCGGGAGTGAAGCAAACTGTTGACGGTTTCTGGCTTCAGCTCAATCTGGACGATGTGCCAGTCGCCTCGACAGACGAGAATTGGCTCTGCCTAAGGCCAGATTATTTCCGCGCCACGGGGCTAAGGGCTGCTCCAGCCGATGTGTTTGTGGAAGATGTGGATTTAAGGAGTCTCCCTGACACATGGCGTACAACTTCCATGGCTGACTTGAGTGCCAATGAAGATGGAACTCCGACGGGATGGTCTGCGCCTGACTATGCTGTTGATATAACCTCTGACCATGTTCAGCTTGAGTCATTCGGACGTGAAAGCGGCACTGTTGACTTTGTCCAGCCTGCGAAGATAATCTGCTCTGGCACATTCTCACAGGGGAGAGAATGCACAAGCATTTCTTTTGCGGGGGCGATAGCGAAACGCAAGGAGCTTGGTCTGTATGTCGCGGAGGCATACATCTATAGTCCTCCTGCCCAGAAGATGGTTGGAATATGTGTCTGCGACGAGCCATACGTACTGTTTGTAAACAACACGAAAGTTAAATCGCAGGCTGTGCCAGAGTTGCCTCTCCAGTCTCCGCTGCAAGAGCGCACCAAGCATGTGCTCACGCCGCATGAGATGACGGAGCAGTCATTTGAGATGAATTTGATTTCGGGCTGGAACAGAGTTGTCTTTGTACAGCAATGCCGTTCTGAGAATTCAGGAGCTACCTTTATATGGCCTGACTTGCCTGTCAGCGGTTTGCGTCCCATGGTCAAGCCAGTGGTTAATGCACAGGATGGCTGGATGACGGCTGGACCTTTGAGTGTGCCTATGGCATTGATTTATCCGAGTTTCCCATTTGATGAATTGGTCAAGACGCCATATTCAGCCACGCTTCTCAACGCTAATGACATAGCGGCGTTCTATCTTGCGTGCAACTTCAAGCCTGATGAAGCAAAGTCCGTGGACCAGTTGCCGATTCAGCTTAAGAACGGCGAATATGCCATATTTGATTTTGAAAAGACATTCTACTCATTCCCAAGAATATTCCTTGACGGCAATGATGGAGATGTCATAGATGTCATCTGCGGCGAACTCTGCCAAAACGGAGAGGTTATCGCATACGAGCTTGGAATACGCCGAAATGCCCTAACTCTTACGCTTAAGAATGGCAAGAACGAATGGCTCTGCTCAACACGCAAGGGCACACGCTATCTCATGGTTATAGCACGCAATGTCCGTGACACTGTGACGCTTAGGAACATTGACCTTGGCCATGAGATGGCCGAATACAAGAACCCTGATTCGTTCCAGTCGTCGTCTCCAACGTTAGACACAGTTTGGAACATTGGAGTCCGCACTCTTGAGACCACCATGCGCAGAATCTACATCGATTCTCCAACAAAGGGTCAGTCACAGTCTATTCCTGACGCCATGATTCAGTCCCTAGCATCATATTATGTCTTTGGCGAATATGCCCGTGCTGGCTTTGCCATTGAGAATTTTGCGCGCTCGCAGTTCGAGACAGGGGAATTAAACGCCACGAGTCCATCTGGCATTTTCCAGGCGATGCCTGACTACACGCTTTGCTGGCCAGTTTGGCTCTACAAGCACTACCAGTACACTGGCGACCATGACATGCTCCTCAGAATGATGCCTACGCTAAAGAACATCATGTTCTATTATAATGAACTTGCCACCGAACCCGATGGTCCTCTTGGTGACCTGCATGAATATCTAGGCGTCCGTCCATTCATCGATTTTGGTGACATAGACCGTCGTGGCATTTCCACTGCCCTTAACGCATTCTACTGCCGCGCGTTGAGAAGCGCGGCTTGGCTGGCGGGCCAGGCGGGCGAGCATGACATGGAGGAGACTTTCAACAACAGGGCGACTGCAGTCGCCACTAAAGTCAATTCCCTCACTTGGAACGAGACAAAAGGACTCTTCGCCGACTGTTGGGTTAAGGGTAGGCAAAGTACTAAATTCTCCTGGCAGAGCAGTCTGCTTGCAATCTATGGCGGTATCGCAAAGCCGCATTACTACGACGAGATATGGGACAGACTTTTCACTGACGAGGCTCCCTTGGAGCGCTTTGTCTCTGGAGAGTTCAACAATCCGTACTTCAAATATTACGTTCTAGAAACCGCTTTCGCGCTCGGCAAGTCTCCATGGGCACTGAGCCTCATTCATTACTACTGGGGCAAGATGGCGAAGGCTGGCGCAAGCACATGGTGGGAGATGTTCGATCCGCAGGCGGAAGGACAGGACACTCGTATCTGCGGAAAATGCCTTGGCTACGGCGTCTCGCCTAACAGCTTCATTATATCTGAGCTTGTTGGAATTCGTCCAGCTGAACCAGGCATGCATAGGGTTTATTTCAATCCCATGCCTGGCGACGTCATTTGGTTGAAAGCGTCGATTCCCACGCCTCATGGACATATCATGGTTCATTGGAAACTCAAGGATGATGGCAAATTCAAAGTAACGATTAATTCCAACTACGTCCTTGAGGTGATTCCCGTGCTCGCTCCTGGCATTGCCAATGACGTTGAGTTCACGGTCAATGACAAGGTGTCCATTATGACTCTTGAATGAGTTTGATAGCATCCGCGCCCTCGCTGTCATCTACGAGAGCGCGGATGTTTTCATTTTAGGAATTCAGTTGATGACTGATGAGTCCGAACTCATTTTTGCCTGTCTTGACAAATACAATACCGTTTTTGACACGCTTGGTTATTGCTGAGACGATGGTTTCTCGTTTGAGATTGGTTTTATAGTTTTCTGCTGCGATGCAGATGATCTCTTTCACATGAAGAGGCCTGGCTGCATTCAGAAGTATCTCCTCCACAATCTTGAGCTGAGTCTTTCGGTTTTTTCGTACATTATTTGCCAGTTTGTATTTTCTGACTTTATTTAGGCATGTTACGAGATGTTGTTCGATTTCGAGTACCAGTTCGATTGCTTCTGTTTCCATTTGAATTCTCCTTTCAGTTTAGAGAGGTGACTGTAAAACTACCATCCAGTCCGTCAAGAAGTCGATTTGCATGATAGTTTTGCAATAGGCTCTATAGGTTGTTCTGCCCCATGGGCATCCAAATGGAATTGATGACATTATCAGTTTAGCGGCACTATATCCTAACAATTACTTTTGTAGTTTTCCAATCAATAGATAGTTTTTTGATCCCTCATTCAGACAAAATTCACTAAATCGTATTGACATAGCGGGAAATTGGTTGTATTTTACGCAGTTACCATCATTAGTCCTCAATATTAACCACGAAAAGCGCTGAATATGGACATAGATCAATTTGTCGTAGACTTGATGCTCCAGCAAGGCATCTTAACAGAAGAGCAGGTTGAAGAAGCCAAGAAGACTGTCAGCAATGCCGAAGGCATGGGTATGCTTGAAGCACTGTACGAGCAGAAGGCGTGTACTGAACAGGATGTCGTGCAGCTTTTGGCGGCGGAATATGGCATGGATACATACGACTTCGACAAGGCTGAGAAGAAGGTTCCCCCTGAAATTGCGGAAATCGTCTCTCCAACTATCGCCAAGAGATACAAGATCATGCCCATCAGCATGACCAACAATATCCTGAAAATAGCCATGGCCGATCCAGGCGACATTGAGGCTCTGGACGCTGTAAGATACCTCCTCAAAATGGACGTTGAAGGTGTCGTTGCCCCCAGACGACAGATTGAGCAGCAGATTAACATGCACTATTCTGACTCCAATGGCGAAAACGTGGATCAGATTCTTCAGGACATGACCGAATCTACCATTGACGTCACTCAGGGCAACACCATGGACGCTACAAGCGATGTCCAGCAAAACCAAGAAAAGGAAGTGGAGGACGAAGCACCTATCATCCGTCTCGTGTCTCTTATCATTCTTGAAGCATTCCGTACACGCGCATCTGATATTCATATGGAGCCAATGGAGAAGCGTTTTAGGATACGATACAGAATTGACGGAGTTCTGAACGAAGTCGAAAGTCCTCCAAAATACATGCAAAATCAAGTGCTGTCCCGTGTGAAGCTTCAGGCTGGCATGGACCTTTCAGAGCACAGAGTCCCTCAGGACGGACGAATTAGATTCACCGCTATGGGACGTGAGCTTGACTTGCGTGTTTCGGACATTCCGACAGTTTGGGGCGAATCCATCGTTATGCGTATTCTTGACAAGAGCGGCGTCATGCTTGGCATCTCCGAACTAGGATTCTTCCCCGATGACCAAGAGACCATCGACAAGGTCATCCATTTCCCTGATGGCATCTTTCTCGTGACTGGACCTACTGGTTCCGGAAAGACCACATCGCTTTACTCATTCCTCCACGCGCTCAACCAGCCTGTCAGCAAGATCATCACCGCAGAGGACCCTGTCGAGTACGAACTCTCTGGAATCAATCAAGTCCAAATTAACGCGGACATCAACATGACATTCGCCAACGCGCTTAGGGCAATGCTTCGACAGGCACCGAACATAATCATGGTCGGTGAAATCCGTGACTCTGAGACAGGCGAAATTGCCATCAACGCAGCTCTGACAGGGCACTTGGTCTTCAGCACACTTCACACCAACGATGCACCGTCTGCCATCACACGACTCATAGATATGGGCATCAAGCCGTTCCTTGTCGCCTCCTCTCTGCGAGCCGTCATGGCGCAGCGTCTCGTGAGACGTCTTTGCAAGCAATGTGCGACCCCGCATGAAATCACAGACGATGAGCTTAAGAGGCTTAACATTACACGTGAATATGTCAAGGACATGACTTTCAAGGATCCAGCTGGATGCTCGGAATGCAAGAAAGGCTATCGCGGAAGAATGGGAATATATGAGATCTTCATCTTAGACGAAAGTATTCACAACCTTATCTACCAGCTGGCTGACGCAGGACAAATTCGCCGACGTGCCATGGAGATTGGAATGCGGTCGCTTCGTCAGGACGGAATACGCAAAGCGGCGGCTGGCATCACTTCAATCGCAGAGGTCATTCGCATAACGGTCGCGGACGAGAACTAAGGACACAAGCAACAGAAGAGGATAATCAACAATGCCATCAATTGAAATAGATGCCGACACCAGCGTTATATGGCACCTTCTGCTGGATCATGGATTTGCCACCGAAGCACAGCTTGAAGATGCGTATGAGGATACCCAAATCCTTAATAAGCCCTTCCTTACTTTGCTTTACAACTATAACATTATCAAGGAAGAGGAGATGCTCAAACTCATTGCGGACGATTTGGGCACTGAGGTCTTCACTTTCAAGAACAATGATGTGGACACCAATGTCATAGATATGGTGAAACCAGACACCGCAAGATTCTATGGCATCGTCCCCGTGAAGTTGGAGGGTGATGTCCTATGGGTGGTGGCAAGGGAGCCGCTGAACAACCAGCTTACCGACGAGTTGCCATTCGTGTTGGAGCGCGAAGTCCGCGTCTATGTTGGATATCCAAAGGAAGTCGATGAGATGCTTGACCAGTTCTATCCCGAAAGCGGCACCTCCATTGAGGACGTTATCAAGGAGATGGATTCTGCCAGAGGCGTCTCCGTAGGTGAACTGGATAATATTCAGGACATTGAGAAGGCCGCCAACGACGCGCCTATCGTCAAGTTCGTAAATCTGATTCTTCAGCAGGCCATCAAAGATAAGGCATCGGACATTCATTTCGAACCGTTCGCAGACGAATTCCGCATAAGGTACCGCATAGACGGTGCCCTATACGAAATTGCGCCGCCTCCGAAAAGCCTCGCTGTTCCTGTCATAAGCCGAATTAAGGTTATGAGTGGACTGAACATCGCTGAAAGGCGTGTTCCTCAGGATGGACGTATCGAGCTCAGGGTGAACAGAAAGCCAATTGACCTACGTGTCTCCACGCTGCCAACAAGATATGGCGAAAGTGTGGTGCTCCGTGTTCTGGACCGAGGCGTCGTGAACTTAAGTCTGGACAGCCTTGGAATGAACGACTACATCAAGTCCAACATCAGAAGACTCATCTCTCGCCCGAATGGCATTTTCGTTGTCACTGGGCCTACTGGCTCTGGCAAGACCACTACGCTCTATTCGGGTCTGCGTGAAATCAATGTGCCCGAGGATAAGCTGCTAACTGCTGAAGATCCTGTCGAATATGACATCGACGGAATCCTGCAGGTGCCTGTCAAAGAGAGCGTTGGTATGACATTCGCAGCCGCGTTGCGCGCATTCTTGCGACAGGACCCAGACCGAATCATGGTTGGTGAGATACGAGACGTCGAGACGGCGAGCATGGCAATCCAGGCGTCGCTCACAGGACACTTAGTTTTGAGTACGCTTCACACCAACGACGCTGCTGGTGCCGTCACACGACTCATAGACATGGGCATTGAGCCGTTCCTCATAAGCTCCACAATGATTGGAGTTCTAGCTCAGCGACTTATCCGCCGTATCTGCACGAAATGCCGCTTCGAATACATACCTGACGACGAGGAGCTGAGGCTTCTTGGTGTTACTCGCGAGCAGATCGGCAACAAGCCGTTCTTCAAAGGGCGTGGCTGCGAGCATTGCAACAACTCTGGCTTCAAGGGACGTGTCGGAATATTCGAGCTGCTACTTGTATCGCCTGAAATTCAAGCGCTTGTCAATCAGCGCAAGCCGACTCAGTTCATAAAAGAGCAGGCCATGAAAGAGGGCATGGTCACAATGAGGCAGGACGGTATCAACCAAGTCCTTCAAGGCATCACAACCGCTAAGGAAGTTCTGCAATATACAATTTAATATTAACAATAACAACAGGAGTAATCCACTATGGCACGATTTGAAATGTCAGATTTGCTTGACCTTGTTCTTGACGAGGGCGCGAGCGACCTGCACCTCCCATGCTTCTCCCCGCCAGTCCTGCGTCTGCACGGCGAAATGACGCCGCTGGACACAGAGCCTATGCAGCCAGAGGATACTGAATATCTTATGAAATCAATAACTTCTGAGGCAAATCAGCAGAAACTGCAGCAGGACGGAGGTGTTGACTTTGGATTTGCATTCGGAGACAAAGCGCGTTTCCGTGTCAGTGTCTTCAAGGCGAAAGGCAACATCGGCATGGTTCTGCGTACCATTTCAAACTCACTGCTCACCATGGAACAGATTGGCCTTCCGTCAGCAGCAAAGGATATTCTTTTCCGCCCCAGAGGGTTAGTGCTTGTGACGGGACCTACAGGTTCAGGAAAATCGACTACTCTTGCCTCGATGATTGACGTTATCAATCGCGAGAAAAAAGACCACATCATCACCATCGAGGACCCGATAGAGTTCTATCATACGCATAAGAATAGTGTCGTGACGCAGCGTGAAGTCCACAATGACGTGCCTTCATTTGCTGAAGCAATCAGGCGCGCGCTTCGTCAGGATCCAGACACAATCCTCGTTGGAGAAATGCGTGACCTTGAGACTATCGGTGCAGCAATCACCGCCGCTGAAACAGGACACTTGGTTTTCGGAACCCTGCACACCACGGGAGCCGCCGAGACCATCGACCGTATCGTCGATTCGTTCCCGACCAGCCAGCAGGCGCAGATAAGGACGCAGCTTGCAATGTCCCTCATCTGCGTGATTTCACAGGTGCTCCTCAAGCGTATTGACAAGAAAGGACGTATCGCCGCGTTTGAGATTATGGTGACAACACCATCAATCGCATCCCTTATCCGCGATGGAAAAACTTTCCGAATAACATCGGACATCCAAACAGGCGCCAAATACGGCATGAACACTCTGGACTCACATCTGATTCAACTTTACAACGAAGGTAAAATCTCGTATGGCGACCTTATCACCAAGTCAAAGGATGCCGAAGGCGTCATCCAGCGCATCCAGAAGGAACTTGCTGAACGTAAGGGAAAATGATTTAGGTGTTAGCAAAGAGCATTTAATAAATTAGGTAAGAATAAGGAGTGCACCATGGCAAGATTCCAATATGTGGCTATGGACGGCAACGGCAAGGAGAAAAAAGGTGTCATTGAGGCCGACACCGACACCGCCGCGACCGCACAAATAAAACAGATGGGGCTTTTTCCGACAAGCCTTGTCGCAGTGAAATCGTCATCCAGCAACAAGCCGACTGCAAAGGCTGGAATGGGCTTCGGTTTTGCCGCGCCAAAAGTCTCCTCAAAAGATCTGATGACCACTACTCGTCAGTTAGCAACGTTGCTTCAGGCAGGTCTGCCGCTGGTCAGGGCAATGCGCACACTTGAAAGGCAGGCTAAGGGTTCAAAGCCGCAGTTGAACAAGGTGCTTGGAAACTTGGCCGACCAAGTAGAGGGAGGCGCAACTTTCTCTGAAGCTCTCGCAAACCATCCAAAGAGCTTCAACAAACTGTATGTCAGTATGGTTAGGGCAGGTGAGGCGTCAGGTGCAATGGAAGTCGTTCTAGTTCGACTTGCCGAATTCATGGAGAAGGCTGCTAAAATCGCTGGAAAAGTCAAATCCGCGATGATGTACCCCGCAGCGGTTCTTCTCATCGCTGGCGGTATCACCGCAGGTTTGATGATATTCATCGTCCCGAAATTCTCGAAAATGTTTGATGAAATGTTACCTGGCGAGCCGATGCCAGCCATCACGGAGTTCGTCGTCAGCGCGAGTAATATTTTGGCTCAGCATGCTGTCGTCGTTCTGATTGGTGTGGTGATTTTCGTAATTGTCCTGAAATTAGTATTGAAGACTAAAATAGGAGTATGGGTGAAAGACTTCATATTGCTAAAATGTCCACCCTTAAACGCGCTGATTGTGAGAAATGTGTCAGCGCGATTCTGTCGAACATTGGGAACTCTGATGGCCTCTGGTGTTGCGGTGCTGCAGGCGTTGCAAATCGTCAAAGACACCTGCGGCAATGTTCTTGTCGAGAAGGCGGTTCAGGATGTTCACGATGCCGTCAAGGAAGGTGAGGGTATGACTAAACCGCTAGAGAAGTCTGGCGTGTTCCCGCTGATGCTCTGCTCCATGGTTGAGGTTGGTGAAGAGACTGGTGCTTTGCCTGACATGCTTAACCGTGTTGCGGCGGTCTATGAGGAAGAGGTTGACCGAGCGGTCGAAGCCCTGACCTCACTTATCGAGCCGTTCATGATCGTGTTCCTGGCTGTGGTTGTCGGTACCATCGTTATAGCAATGTTCGCGCCAATGGTCAAGATGATTGATAAACTTGGTGGCTGATGTGTGAAGTTACGCCCTTGCAGTTGCAAGGGCGTTAATTGATTTATAGTTAAAAACAAATAAATTCAGGAGATTGAAATGGGATACCTAATTGATTCCGAAGCTCAAGTTCGTTTGGCAAATGTTCATGCCATCATGGAGAAGGAAAATCTGGACATTGCTCTGGTCTATTATGACGAATCAAATATTGGCAATGGCTGGTACCTCACAGGTTGGTGCCCACAGTTCGAGAGCGGTGCGGTGCTGATTCCGCGCAAGGGGACTCCGATGCTTCTTGGCGGCCCAGAGAGTGAGCCGTTCGCCAAGCAAGACAGCGCAATCAAAGAGACGCGCAACTTCCCAGTCTTCATGGTGCCGGACGAGGAGTATCCTGCCGCCACTATCATTGATTTTCCGAAACTTTTTGCGGAACTCAGGCAGACCGTCGGCGAAATTAAACGCATTGGTCTCGTGGGCGCGGGGCGTATGCCATACGAGTGCTACAAAGGTCTTGAAGAGGGCTTCGTCAACGCGACATTCGTCGATATCACTGAGCCTTTCCTTAACCTCCGTTACCACAAGTCAAAGTGGGAAATTGAGCAGATCCGTGCCGCGTTCCAGCTGGCTGATGGATGCTATGACGCAATGAAGGCCGCAATCAAGCCTGGCGCATCCGAAATCGAAGTCGCTGCCGCAGGCGAATACGCCGCTCGCAGCAAGGGCGCGACGGGATTTGGATTCTCACCAATCGTGGGTAGCGGCATCCGCTCAAATGCCGTTGTTCCGACAGCTACGACTAAAATTATGCCCGCTGGCGAGACCGTCATGATAGGCATCGCTCCTAAGGTCAGGGGATATGCTGGCGTCATGGGCGATTATCTTCCTGTGAGCGGCGAATATACCGCCCGCCAGAAAGAATGCCTCAAGTATCTGCGCGAGGCATTCTGCCTCACAAAGGAAATGTTGAAGCCAGGTCTTTCAGGGCGCGAAATCGATGCTCCAGCGCGCAAGTATTTCGATAAGCTTGGATTCGCAAAGTATCTCGTCTGCCCGTTCGTCCACACAATTGGACTGCTTGAAGCTGAAGCACCGTTCTTCGGCCCCAACAGCAACGACGTTCTGGTTCCTGGAATGACAGTCTGCGTCGATGTTTCGTTCTTCGGACATCCCGAATTCAACGGTTCCAGAATCGAGACTGGCTACGAAATCACGGAGAACGGCGCGGTCGCGTTCAGCGCCAAGATGGATGCACTGCATACCTCCGAAGTCAAATAACAGAGGGAATAGCCTTTGCTAGAATCTGTGCCGATGCTGAATGGCGTCGGCACTTTTTACATTATATTATTATATTGAAAGATGATTGACCTGCATATTCACAGCACCGCTTCTGATGGCGAGTGCCTCCCTTATCAGATTCCAATTTTCGGCAAGGAATCCAATGTCACGGCATTGGCATTGACAGATCATGACACGACCGACGGTCTAGACGAGTTTCTTGAATCCGCTAGAGACGTCGGTGTCAGGGGTATTCCAGGCGTGGAACTTTCCTGTGCATCATCAGGCATAGACAAAGTGCATATCGTAGGTCTTTTCATCAACCACAAAGACAGCGGGCTTCTTGACACTCTAGAGCAGATACGCAACTGGCGTGACGAGCGCAACTTGAAGATCATCCAGAAGCTTGATGATTGCGACAGGCATATTGAGCTGAGCGAAGTGATGGAGGTGGCGCGGTCGAAGCGCGGGAGCGTTGGTGAAGTTGTTTTGGGGCGTCCTCATATCGCTGAAGTGATGGTGAGGCGTGGATATTGCAGGGACATAAAGGCTGCCTTCAGAGATTATCTTGGAAAGAACCAGAAGGCATACGTACCTAGGCAGACTCTAGATGTCGTTAATGGCATCGCCGCCATACATTCGGCGGGTGGACTTGCCATTTGGGCTCACTCCATGACTTCCGTCAATAGTCGTACAATTGTGACGGAGCTTTGCGGAAAGTTCAAGGAGTATGGTCTGGACGGCATGGAGGTCATCTACCCAGACTTCACTCCTGCGGATACAGTGTTCGCTATGAATTGCGCAAAGAATTTCGGCTTCCTGATGAGCGGAGGAACAGATTTTCATGGCGAGAAAGTCACGCCTGGCATTCGAATTGGCGAAGGCAAAGGCGATGGTTTCGCAGTCCCAGAATCCTTCATTGATGCCATGCTGACACGTTTGCCAAAATGATGGTAACTCTAAAGCCACTTTCTATCATTACATAACATTTGACAGATGAATTGCAAACTGGTTTGCAGAGTTGCCATTTAAGGATATATTACAGTGGAAACGCATTAACAATGGGGAGATGTTTCCGGAGTATCCAAAATGACACGAGTAGCAATAATCAGTGACATACATTCAAATATAGACGCCTTCAAGGCGGTTTTGGAACATATTGACAAGGTCGGTGTTGACATGATCATCTGCCTTGGGGACATCGTGGGCTACGGTCCGTGCCCCAACGAATGTCTTCAGTTGATTCATGACAGGGAGATTCCATGCGTCATGGGAAACCATGATGAATATGTCACGCTGCTGATGGATCCGCGTGTCGAGAGGCTTCGTCCAGAAATTCGTCAGGTTGTTGAATGGACGCAAGGGCAGATATCCATGAGTGACCTAAAGTGGCTCTCGAAGCTTCCGATGCGGATGAACGCCGACGTCTTCGAGATACTCCATGCATCATATTCGCCAATTCGGTGGGCATACTGTACTGATGAGGAAAGTTTCAAGGTGAATTTTCAGCATCAGACTGCGATGCTCGCGTTTTGCGGCCACAGCCATTCGCCGCTGGTGGCGTTTGATCTCCCAGACACCGAGAAGCCGCTTGTGGATTACATCCGTGGTCTTTCGCACAAGATGACGCTCCCAAAGGAGCAGAAGATCATGGTGAACGTCGGTTCAGTCGGACAGCCGCGCGACCATGATCCGCGCTCTTGCGTCGTCTTCTACGAAGTTGAAGCGCGTCAGCTTTGGTTGGACAGAGTGCCATACGACACAAAGGCCGCGAAAGAGCGTTTTGAGGCGGTGGGGCTTCCACAGAGATTCGGAGAACGCATTCTCATAGGAAAATAGTCAAACACAGCTTAATTTCAAATAACAAAGGAGCACAACAATGGCAAGCGTACCTCGTCCTGAATATCCACGTCCGTCATTTGTCCGTGGCGAGTGGCTGAACCTCAATGGTGAATGGGAATTTGAGATAGACAATGGGGATTCAGGGCTTAAGCGCGGCCTGCTGGATTCGTCATTAGGGGCGCGGATAATCGTCCCGTTCTGTCCAGAATCGACTCTTTCTGGAATCGGCAACACCGATTTCATGGAAGCGGTCTGGTACAGGCGCGAGGTCAAAATTCCAGAGGAATGGGATGGTCGCGATGTGCTTTTGCATTTCCAGGCGGTCGATTATGAGGCAACCGTGTGGGTGAATGGACGCGAAGTCGGACGGCACCGCGGCGGCTTCACGCCGTTTGAGTGCAATCTCGGCGAGGCAGGGACTCTTGGCGGCAAGGCGACAATCGTCGTTCGCGCCCGCGACCCGCGCTATTGGCACAAGCCGAGCGGCAAGCAGACCTTTGATGCATACGAGAACTGGGGCTGTCACTACACGCGCACCACAGGAATTTGGCAGACGGTCTGGATGGAGCCTGTGGCGCACACGAGCCTCAAGCGCACTAGAATCACGCCAAGCGTCAGCGACTCATGCTTTAGACTTGTTCAGCCAATCGCTAATCCACGCTCAGGACTCACAGTGACAGCGACACTAAAGGATTCTCAGGGCGTCATCTGCACAGCAAGCGCAACCACAGGCACTGATTTCACTGTGCAGCTCACTCTTCCGATTCCACAGGAACGAGTCCGTCTTTGGCAGCCAGGCGACGGGCAGCTCTATGATATCGACATCGAACTGACCGACCTTAATGGATTTACATTGGATAAGGTTGCGACCTACGCAGGTCTCCGCAGTGTCGCAATCGATGGATATCGCGTCCTCATAAACGGCAAAAGTGTCTTCCAGAGGCTTGTTCTTGATCAGGGATATTATCCTGATGGCATCATGACAGCACCGACAGACGAGGCGCTTGTCCGCGACATTACAATCTCCATGCGCGCAGGATTCAATGGCGCCCGCCTGCACCAGAAGCTTTTCGAAGAGCGTTTCCTCTACCATGCCGACTGCATGGGCTATCTTGTCTGGGGCGAATATGGCGACTGGGGCTTCAACCGCCCGAACATGTATGTGTCTGCGTCATTGGACGACTCGCTACGTCACCAACCAGGCGCGGCACTCATCCGTCAGTGGACGGAAGCCTTGGAGCGTGATTACTCACATCCTGCAATTGTTGGATGGTGCCCGCTCAACGAGACGCATGAGGACATCATGGACTACCAGTCCACACTAGACGATGTCACATATGCGCTCTACAACACCACCAAGAACATGGACATGAGCCGTCCTGTTCTGGACACGTCAGGATACTCGCACCGCGTCGTCGGCACAGACATCTATGACAGCCACAACTACCAGCAGGCACCCGACAAGTTCTCTGTCGAGAATGCGGGACTCGCCAATGACCAGCCCTTCGTAAATCAGGGAACCAAGTGGAGCATTCCGTATGCAGGGCAGCCCTACTTTGTCAGCGAGTTTGGCGGCACATATTGGAATGAACTGGATGCGGGAAGCGCTTCATGGGGCTATGGTGACCGTCCAAAGACCATTGAAGAGTTCTACTCAAGGTTCAAGGGACTCTGTGACGTGCTCCTCAGCAATCCCAAAATGTTTGGATACTGCTACACGCAGCTCACGGATCTTTTCCAGGAGCAGAACGGCATCGTCTATTTTGATCGGCGTCCTAAGTTCGACATGGCGAAACTACACGCCATTCAGACGCGCAAGGCGGCCATTGAGGACTGAGCGACTTTAATATTTGCATCACTGAGTAATTTGGAGAAAGGACATGGCATTTTTCTACTCTGAACCGTCACACACATTCAGCGAATATCTCCTGATACCAGGCTTTTCAGGCGCGGACTGCATACCGTCAAACGTCAGGCTCAACACGCCGATTGTTCGCTTTGCAAACGGCGAGAAGCCCTCGCTGATCATGAACATTCCGCTCGTTTCTGCAATCATGCAGGCTGTCTCTGATGACAGAATGGCTGTTGCGCTCGCCAAGGAGGGCGGCATCTCGTTCATCTACGGCAACCAGAGTATACAGAGCCAAGCTGACATGGTGCGGCGCGTTAAGAGTTACAAGGCGGGATTCGTCGCCTCCGACTCGAATCTCCCGCCGAACAGCACGCTCAGGGATGTTTTGGAGCTCAAAGAGAGGAATGGCCATTCAACCATCTGTATCACAGACGACGGTACTGGTCACGGTAAGCTCCTTGGACTTGTCACCTCTAGAGATTACCGCATTGACCATACACCTCTGGACGCGCCATGCTCCACATTCATGACGTCCATTGAGAAGCTCATCACCGCCCCCGAGGGTACAACGCTCCCGAAAGCATACGACATCATTTGGGAGCACAAGATTAACTCACTTCCGATTCTGGACAAGGAGGGACGGTTTGTCGCTTTCGTCTTCCGTAAGGATTACGAGCAGCACAAGGAGAACCCGCTTGAGCTTGTTGACGCGAAGCACAGGTTCGTCGTTGGCGCAGGCATCAATACCCGCGACTACGAGGAGCGCATTCCCGCGCTGGTCGAGGCGGGAGCGGACATTCTCTGCATTGATTCCAGCGAGGGCTTTTCGGAATGGCAGCGCAGGACAATCGCATACGTGCGTGAAAATTTCGGCGACACGGTCAAAATCGGCGCTGGCAACATCGTTGATCGTGACGGATTCAGATTCTTGGCGGACGCTGGGGCGGACTTTGTGAAGATCGGCATCGGCGGCGGTTCAATCTGCATTACGCGCGAGACCAAGGGCATTGGCCGCGGCCAAGCCTCCGCTGTCATTGATGTCGCTCAGGCGAGGGACGAATACTTCCGCGAAAAGGGCATATATGTTCCAATCTGCTCAGATGGCGGCATTGTCCATGACTATCACATCACGCTGGCGCTTGCGATGGGAGCCGACTTCTGCATGCTCGGCAGATACTTCTCGCGTTTTGACGAGTCGCCCACGCAGAAGGTCATGATAAACGGCAGTTTCATGAAAGAGTATTGGGGTGAGGGTAGCGCACGTGCCCGCAACTGGCAGCGTTACGACCTTGGCGGCAAGAAGAAGATGTCGTTCGTCGAGGGCGTTGACAGCTATGTCCCATACGCAGGACCACTTCATGACAACATACAGATCACCCTGAGCAAGATTCGCTCGACCATGTGCAACTGCGGTGCTCTCACCATCCCAGAGTTGCAGGCGAAGGCGAAGCTGACGCTGATTTCCAGCGTCTCGATTGTGGAGGGCGGTGCGCATGATGTCTTGGTGAAAGACAACATGACGCAGCAGCATGGACTGTAAGGATTTATATACTAAAAAGGAGCAAACCATGAAAGCAGAGAAAGAGTTGAGGTTCGGAGTCGTCGGTGTTGGCGGAATGGGTACGTATCGTGTCAAGACGCTCATCAAGCCAGAGTTCAATGTGAAGATCGTCGCGGTCTCTGACATCAATCCTGCCGCTCTTGACAACATCGAGAAGGTCATGGGCACCAAGGACTTCAAGCACTATACAGGTCCAAATGACTACAAGAAGATGATAGACAACGACAATCTGGACGCCATCTGCATCTTCACACCGCATGACTGCCATCTTCCAATGGCGAAATATGCAGCGCAGAAGGGAGTCAACATCCTTATCGAGAAGCCGATGGTCTGCGGGGCGGCGAACGCCATGGAAGTCACAAAAATGGTCAACGAGAAGAAGCTGAAGGCCCTCATCCACTATCAACGTCATTTTGAGCTAAAGTGGATGAAGGCACGCGAGCTTATCCAGAAGGGTGACATTGGACAGGTCAAGAACTTCTATGTGTTCATGGCGCAGGACTGGTGTGGCAGAACATGGCGCGGCATTCCCGAAAAGTGTCTCGGCGGGCAGATAAACGACTCTGGAAGCCACTATCAGGACATCATCCTGTGGATGCTGGATGAACTGCCCGTCTCCGCCCAAGGGCACATCGACAACTTCTACAGGGATCACGAGCTCAAGGTTGAGGCCAACGGCTCATTCCATGTCGAACTCACGAACGGCATTACTGGTCGTTTCGTCATTTTGAGCGACATTCCTGGCGGCTTTGTCGATGACGTCCGCATCTGCGGCACCAAAGCGAACCTCTATTTCAATGGGGACAAACTCATCAGGCATGACATCAAGAAGGACGAATACGAAGAAATTCCAATGACACGCCCGAAGAACTATCCCGAAAGTCCGATTGACAACTTTATCAAGCTTATGCGTGGCAAGACGCGCACAAACCATGTTCCGTTCGTATTCGGATGCCGCGTTGCATTGCTCACGGACGCCATGCTCCGCTCGGGCCACAAAAACGGCAAGAAGATTGTCTGCGAAGACCTTCTCAAAGAGAAGGGATACTCCCTGAACGACCTTAGGGACTAACGTCATTGCCCCACGATGGAACTGATTTTATCTATACTTGATGTTGCTTGGAAAATAGTCTTTATACTATTTTTCTTTGGATTCTGCATATTTATACATGAGTTCGGGCACATGTTGGCCGCGCTGTGGCAGGGGCTCTATGTCGAGCGCTTCTCAATAGGGCTTGGCAATCCATTGTGCAAGCTCTTCACATGGCGTGGAGTCGAATTCGTGATAAGTTGGATTCCGTTCGGGGGGTATGTTGCGATACCGCAGTTGGATGCGGCGGATGTCGAGAAGGCGGAGAACGAGAAGAAACTGACGCCATGCAAACCACTGCCACGAGCAATCGTGGCGTTTGCGGGGCCGTTCTTCAACATTTTGTTCGGCTTCTTCTTGGCGACTGTCATGTGGGGCGTAGGACTATGGGAGGCTCCGATGGCGACATCATGCACCATCGCGGACATACCGCGAACCCTTCCAGATTACAACGGCAAGGTTAAAATCACAGACACTATCGTTGCATTCAACGGTCAGGAGACAGACAAGTATCTAGAGGATCTGCTGGAGAATGTCGAGCCAGGCACCGAAGTCGATGTCACAGTCCAACGTGGGGATAAGCGGCATGAGTTCAAGATGGGCACGCTCTTGAATCCCGAATGGGAGGCTGGACTTCGCAAGGGCGACCGCATCATCGCGGTCAACGGCAAAGCCTTCACCAAAGGGCGCGAGGAGTTCCAGACAGAATATGTCTATAGCAGCGGATACAACATGACGCTCACAGCCATTCGGGACGGCAAGCAATTTGATGCCAGCTACACGCCACTCCCCAACGCCCTAATGGAGGGTCTTGGCGCGCCGTTCTTCTACGTGCGGAATCCAATTGCTGTCGGTGGTGTCCATGCAGATTCGATAGCTGAAAAGGTTGGAATTCAGGCGGGAGACCAGATTCTCCAAGTGAATGAGACCAACATAATCACGGGCAAGCAGTTTCAGGAGGTCGTCTCAACTTTGGGCGGCAAGCCGTTTAACATGCTGCTCAGCCGAAACGGCAAGGAGTTTTCGATTGACGGCATTATTTGCCCTGAGCCATGCACACTACAGAAATTTGGAGTGTTCTTCTCTGTCGTGGCGGCCAACGTCGTCAAGGGACTGCCTGCGATGAAGGCAGGAATCAAGCGTGGAGACAGAATTGTGCGCATTGATGATGAAGACGTCCTTGACGGTGCACAGGTGACTGCATACATTCGCAGCACCGAAGGCAGACCGATGAACATCACTGTGAAGCGCGGTGAGAGAATCAAGGAGTTCAAGGGCATCCAGGCGGAGATGATGGAGGTTGACGGAACGCGGAAGTACATCGTCGGCATCAACCTTGACGACAGTTCGCCCAAGGTCATTGGTCATCCGAATCCGTGGAGGCAGTTCAGCAAGATAATGAGCCAGACTGGCAGGAC
>JAEEGL016799054.1_pt1 | contig 28988 bp, 40 predicted proteins | sample 9134231 | NCBI WGS metagenome assembly JAEEGL01 (sample SAMN16246548, study PRJNA631951) | gut metagenome | biome: gut microbiome; feature: rumen; material: fiber-attached | host: Bos | place: Iran: Karaj | collected 2018-10 | reverse complement strand
TTTATATTCTGCGAAAATGAATTTATATTTTTACCCATGATTATTATTTGAGAGATTATTTCTTTTTCTTATTCTTTGAAGACTTCAATTCTTCTATTTCTTTTCTTAATTCTTCAATTGCATCGTTTGCAACAGTCAATTCGTCTCTTAATACAGTAATTTCATTAGAATACTTATCTGTATTCTGATTAACTTGTACAGAAGAAGCACCTAAAGTATAAACTTTCTTATTGGTCGTTTTTGTCAATCTTGTTGCACCATATATATTAACTGCATCTACATCAGCTTCTGTATCATCTTGATTTATTTGCGGCTATTTACCGTTATATGCTTCTAATTCTGCAACAGCATCTTTGATTTCTTGTTCAATATAAGTTTCTAACTCACTTTTTGTTTCTTGAAACTTTTCATTAACAGTATCATTAATTATTTGTAAAATCTGCGTCTTATATTCATTAAACTATTCTCTGAAATCAGAAAGTTCAGCTCGAATTGACATATAACTGTCTTGTATAGCACGAGTCGTCTGAACATTCGTATTCATAATATCGATTGCCCTGTTTAAATTGGACAGTACATCATTGAAATCTTCGCTATATATACTGGTTGTTGTAGTGTTATCTTCAATACGAGCATCGGTATTATCATAAACACTCATTGTTTTAATGTTTATGCGGAAAGAATAAGCATTTCCGAAATATGCATTTTTGCCGCTTTGACCCTTATAAGACTTCTTTTTGATAACGGGATTTAAAGTATAATTTTCAGTACTTGAGGTACCGCCGTCTAAAAATACTATACCGAAAAGATTTGTAGCAATCGGCTGTTTGTATACATCGTTTAAATCATATACTGAATAGTAAAGCAAAATAGCATTGAATTTAAACTCACATCCGTTTGCCATACTGTACACTGCTTGATTATCTACTTTAATGCTGGACAAAGCATCATTAAAGTCTACATTGATGTCGTCAAACGAACTGATAGATTGTGTAAATTCGCCGTTACTTAAATCATGTAACGTACTTTGAATAGTTGTAAAATCTGTTATGACTTCAAAAGCATCATCAGATTCATTTGTTCTGTATGATTGTGAAACGTCGTATTGGGCTTCTACACCAAGATAAGAATATTCTGTTTCTGTACGGCCCTATATAATATTTGTTCCGGCAGAATATGTCTTTCCTTTTTTATAGTTTATATTATTATTGTTGTCTACTGTACGAAAGAAAACCGGTCCGTTTCCGTATGATGTCGGAATTGTGATATAAGTTTCATTAAACATACCGAAATCTGTTGACAGAGAGTTTCCACCGTCAATAGTTCCGAAACATTGAATCATACGATTGTTATTTCCGCTTTCATAATATTTTTCCCGATAAATGTTTTTGTCGGGACTGATACGTTCAAATTCAAAAGCATTCGGTTTACTTCCACCGTGAGTCATCATCCAATGCCAGAAAACATTTTCACTTACTGTGTATGATTCTTGAAAACTGTAATCTGGTTGATTAAGAAGTAATGTTTCGAAGTTCATAGCATAATTCTGAATACTTCTTGCTAATTCAACAGGTTCAGTAATACCGAAATTACTATTAGTGAAATTGAGAAGCATATAATTAGACAATGCTACTCCGGTTGTATCAGAATTTATATTTAAACCAATATCTTCGGATGCTGATGGAAAAACATAGAGAGTCGAACCGTTGCCTCTCATCGGACGTAATAAAGGTGTTTTCTATAAAGCCATTTCTTAAACTGTATTCAGATTTATTTTATCGTTAAAATATTTGCACTGCCCAATTGTACAATAGAATTAATTTCGGAATTATATCCAATCGGTACATAAATTTTTTGAATTTGTTTAGTATCATTATCTATGTGTTCGTGATATAGCATCAAAGATATTTTATTTTCATCTTCAATTACGATATTACATGTTCCTATAATAAGTGGAACTCTGTTCGATTTGATAATTCTATAAATCGGATATTTATAAATATCATCTAATGTTACTCCGGGAACATAACCATTCCCTTTCGTACTAAACAAAGAAGACATATCAAGTTCTTTAAATTCGTTAACATAATTTTCGTTAACAGAACCATATGTCATCTGCTGTGTTGTAGAAGAACTGTTGATTATTTGTTCTTCAAGATTTTCAATTCTGGTTTCGAAATCTTTTAAAGTAGTATCAATTTGATCATACTTGTACGCAATAGACGAATTGAGAACAACACCGTTAAAATTTAAGTTTTGAAAATAACCGGTATGGGACGTAACACTGTTACAAGTTACATCAACTTTAAGTTTTGGATTATTCTGACTGCTATCATACGTAAAAACGTAATCAAACTCATCTTTTATCAATTGGTTATTTCTGTTAATTATATCAGGAATATTCCCAATCATTGTAACAATTGAAGCATTAATTAAATTATTATGCATATTTTTTTGTTTAAACAAAACACGATTTGTTTTATTTATTTGCAAAAATCCGAAATCTGGATACATAAATCTAAAAAAGATATGGAAATAATGTTTATTTATATTTTGTACGTACATATATACGCATGCACATACGCATGAATTATTAAAAATAATAATATAAATTAATATATATTTAAATAATTAAAATATTTAATATATATTTAATTTATAGCGGGTGGGACTTCTCGCGCACCCGCTTTTAATATTATATTTTTTTGTTTTTTGAATTTTAACTTTCAAACTTCCTTAACCCCTAACCCCTACAATTATGATACGGAAAATTCAATTTTTAGTTTATGGTTTTTCTGAATTATTTTTATTTGGAAACTTTTTTCCATGTAATGTATAATTTATATGAAAGTAATACATTTGAATTTAATAGAAAATCATATCAACATTTCCAAACTGTTGAAAAAACTATCCGGATTCGGTATAGATGTGAAAGTTTTAAATAATCTGAATTTTTGTCCGCATTTCATATGTGCAAAAAATCCGAAAAACGGAGAATTCTTTGCTGATAACACAAATGAAGGATTTTATTCTCATCTTGTACAGACATATGAAATTGTAGACTGTTCTGATATTGATGAATTTGTCAGTCAGATTGGTATATTAAAAGGAAATGTAATTTTAAAAGAAAATAATAATGATTTGTTAAGTCTGAATGCGTTGTTTTAAAAAGTCGCTGCCTTGAATAATTTCCAAAACAGCGACTTCACACAACACTATAAAACAAACATCAATTATTTTCAATTAAAACTCGCTTGAACGGAATATAATTTCCTTCTGGGTTGTGTTCACGATACGCATTATGATCGTCGAGAACAGCAAAAACGATTTTCTTGAATGCGTGTTTATAAACGGGTTCGTTTATAACATCTTTGAAAAGTTGGGCCATTTGGTCCGGTGGCGTTCCGTATGCGCCGCATCCGAATGCACCAAGTACGAGTGAATCATTTTTCCAGTACAAAGCCAGATTGAATATCGTTCGAATTTTATTTCGAAGAATATCTTTTGTTTTCTCGTCCAGTTGACCGTTGCTGTCCAAATTCGGATTCTTGATAGCAGCACAAGAAATAACATCAACTGTGACCGGCTCTATCATAAACTGATAATTATTATCTTCAGAAAGTCTGAATATAGTTACAACCGGTGAATAAATAGCACCATAATTGATATCAAGCGGATAATGAATTTTACGCTTAGGATCGGCGAAACGCTCTATTGATAGATATAAGTTCGTCCGGCGGCACAGGTTTTCTTCTTGTGCAGCAGAACCCTTTGTTACTCCGCCACCCGGTCTCTTAAATGAAGCCATATTCAAAACTGCCGGATAAAGAGATTGATTGTTGACTAACTCTTCAGCAACATATAAACAATCATTGTTTACGACTTCAATCACAGTATCGTACTTCTTCAGTTCTTTTTTATTGATTTTTCCGAAGATGCTTTTATTGTAAATCTCGGCGTCGTTGAAATTTATATTGTAGTCGTTGTCGAAAATGTGAATCAATTCATTTTCCGAATTGGTGTATGAACCTTTTTTAGAACATGCAAGCGTCTCTTCAAAGACTTGTATTCTTTCTTCTTTTGTCATAGTATATATTTTATTTTATTTTTTCGATAAATGTTTTCACAATTTTGAATGAATTTTCTGCCATTGATGACCAGAAATCATTGTATTGTTTGGAATTATTTTCCACTTTTATGGGCACATCGCTAATGACTCGGAATGCAACAAATTTTATATTATTGATATAACAGACTTGAGCAATAGCAGCAGACTCCATATCAATAGCGATAGCATTCGGAACCTTACTGATTATTTCTTTCGTTTTTTCTGCGCCTGTAACGAAATAATCCCCAGAAGCAATTGTTCCCCGGAAAATTGAAAAGTCTAACTCTGAATTACATGAAGTTGCTATTTCAATCAAAACTTCATCTGATAGAAATTCTGCCGGCATCCCCTGGATTTGTCCGTATTCGTTATCATCGCCGCAATATACATCATGATAGCGAACGGATTCGCTGACGACTACGTCTCCGACATTCAACAAATCAGACGCTCCGCCGGCACATCCGGTGGAAACGATAATATCCGGTTTAGGATATTTAAATGCCAGTTCTTGAGCAACGAGTGCTGCATTGACTTTTCCGATACCGGACTTTACAACGCATACGTCGTCGTTATCTTTAAACAAAGATTTGATTAACTCAAATTCTTTGTCCATTGCTACAATAATACCGATTTTCATAATACTTTTGCCAGTTTATAACCATCACTAATAATTTTACTCTTCTCCCAAACGAAATTGAAAGGGATTTCAACAGAACCGCTAAAGACTACCCAAACTACATCGAGAAATTCATCTTTGTTTTCTACTCGAATGTCTTCAACCCAAGGGAAAATACACTTTTTAACGATTTCGTAAATTTTCTCTTTCTTTGCTAACGTAGAAATAACATATTGACGCATACTGGTTTCGATGATGTTTCGCTTCATATTCAAAACTTCATCTGCTGACATAGTAATATCTTTAACTGTTTGTATCATAGCAATTCAATTTAAAATTGTTTAAACATTTATTTTTGACTGCAAATTTAATAATTATTTTTAACTTAAACAAAATAAAAGCATTAATTTAACTTTTTTTATATTTTTGTCGCAAAAAAAGTATGTTTTCGCGACAAATCGCAATTAAATCAACAACCACCGGAATTACCACAGCCATATACAATGTTGTCTTTTTTACTATTCGAATTCATCTTGCTATATGTGCCGCAGTTGCTGCCGTAAAAATCTTCATCATCATCTAATCCGCAAGCAGCAGAATAATGTGATTTATTATTGTGTTTGACTGATGTAAATACTTCGTTATTATACGAATATTTTGCTGCTGATTCTGCAATTTTCTTTGTAACGCTATCAACGATTTCGTTAGCGGTATCTCTAACAAGTCTTTTAAGATCGTCTTCGCTGATGAATATAAATTTTTTCATATAGTTTTTCTTTTTGATAATTTGATTTATTTATTTTCTCTATAAATTATACTTTTTAAACAAGATATTGTTTAAAACCAATACGGATGTAAACTTCCATCCTCATAAATGACGCCAAAATAATACTTATTTTCGAAGAATTTTCTGGTTGCTGCTTTAAACATATCCGATAGATTTGAATGTAGCAGTTTATTTACAAGAAAACAAGTTCTCTTAAGAGTGAAATTGCCCTTATAAGACGGAATCCAGGGAGTGATGTCAAATTCCGTTTTACACCCGTGAGCAAATGGAGATTTTAATTTTATCCCGAAGACTTCTTCAAAGTTGACATACATATCTTCTTTATTGAACAATTCAACAAGTTTAATGTTTTTGAAACCCATTTTGTTATAATGTTCAATACATTTGCAAATTTTATCTTTATCACACAAATACGGTTTGAGCATATTGATGTTCATCGTAATTTTGTCTTTATGAGGCAAAGATGAATAGAAGAATTGTCTGTCAAACATTGACTTATGTCCGCGGATTTTGTCAGCAATTTCTTCTATGTAATGTTGTGGAGAAATTGCTAATCCGTCACACAAGTCCAGAATTTTATAAAACGTATCTTGATGGTGATAACACTGTATGGGAACAGATGTAATGATATAAACTTTTAAATTTGTTTCTTCTTTAAAACGAGAAACGATTTCTAAAAGTTTATCAATAAAAATCATTGGTTCTCCACCGCTGATACAGACAGATTCAATCTTATCAGAATATAAAGAAACAGTGTCGAATATTGCATTAACATCCGGCACAGAATATTCTTTGTTCAAACCTTCGTTTGTCGCATCTATACAGAACGGACATTTGTTTGGACAATTTTTTGTAAAATGAATCTGAAATTCATTACAAATCTGATCGCAAGCATTTACATTATATTTTACCATAATTCAATTCGACCATTTATAAAATCCGTAGATACAGTTAAGAGTCCAGAAAACAAATTGTGCAGCAAGACAATAATCTCCTGCGATAGACCACATAATAATAGACCCAACATCTATGATGAACCAAAATATCCACTGTTCCCGATAACGAAGTGTCAACATAATTTGTGCAATAAATGCCGGCACTGTTGTTACAGTATCCATAAACGGTTGTGTGTCATCAGTATATGTCAAAATGATTAAAAGTATTGCCATAGAACCCACCATTGTTATTATGGTGTTAAAAAGTTGCATTGGCGTCAACTTTTTTATAAATACTTCATCATCTTCTCTATTATAGTTTTTAGTCCACACTAACATTCCCCATATCATCATTATAGCATAAAAACCGTTTTCTATAAGTTCCCCGTATAGTTTCTGTTCATATGCAAGAATGACATATGTAATCAACTGTATCCATCCAAAAAGATAAAATGCAAATTTGCGTTGACTGCAAAGGACTACGCTAATCACTCCGGATGAACCGCTGATAAGAGATAATAAAGACGATTCTGTGAATTGATATGTAACATATTGGATAGTTAGTCCGAACAGTATGAATGCTAATCCGAACCAACTATCAAATAATTCACTTTTAATATGTTCAATTATAGTTTTCACTATTTGAGATTTTGAATGTAATCCCGAACGATATTGAAGTTCTTTTCGAACTCTCCGCCGGTCAAGTACGTTATTTTTTCTTCCGGATAACAAAAAATAGTCATAAGTCGTTTAAGACAATCTATGTTTTTTTGACGCTCTTCCATAGAAGATTGCTTCATATAACGGGCACCGTCATCAACAAAGTTTTTATTTCCTGGAGTCAAAACAAAGATATGATCCCAAGAAAAATATTTTTGAATGCTTTTTGCATGTTGAAATAATGCCAGAAAATCTGCTTGTGATAATCCAATATCAGGGTCAAGTTGATAAGCATTGGCATACATCAACGTTACGAGATTGTCTGTATCTTGAATTGTGATACCATGTGTAGCATTCATAACGGCAGTTTTATACTCTTCGTATTGGCCGGAAATGAACTGATGAAAATCATTTGCGACTAAATCCGGGTCTTTGATATTGCGATTTTCCATATATAATCTTCCGAATTCTATTGTTTTCGGGATATTGAAATATTTCGAAATATCATTAACAAGAGTTGTCTTGCCTTCTGAAGCCGTGCCGATGACAAGAATATTTTTCACGAAATACGGCTGGAAGGTTTTAACAATTTGATGAAACCATTTCATCGGTTCCTTACGTATCAACGTAGCCGAAATCGGATTATTGCGCGGAATCAGTACAGTAGTGTACTTGAGATTTTCTAAATGGTCATAATAACTCTTTTCGGCAACATAGAATATAAATGGAATACGAAAAGTATCTGGAACAATTTCACTAATTTGTCTGTGAACTTCGTCTGTCCAAACTTTCCAATTGTGATCTGACATAGACTCATCAATGCCGAGTTTGGTATCATTGATTTTCAAAACCGTTATTTGCTCGTCACCTTTGAAGAATTCAGTGACAAGCGCATAACGTTTATTTAAATCAAGGTGGATTTCGTTTGCTCTCGGTTCATCGTCATAACCACAAACAACAACGAAAACTTTGTCACATTGCTTCTTTGCAGTCATAATAACATCAAGATGACCGCGATGCATCGGACAATATCCACCGAAACAAATTCCTATTGACATACAACAATAAAGTTTTAGAAGATAACTTTAAAATCAGCAAATGCCGATGTGCCGGAATTGCGGAACCAAAGAAGTTGATTATTTGCTCCCACCGCAGCATTATAATAATTGGTTCTGTTGAAAATATTGTTTACTCTCAATCCGAATTCAATTCTCTTCCAACGATAACTTCCAGACAAATTGAATGTCAGATAATCGGGAACTTCATACAAGTTCTCTGTATCAATATACATCTTCGTATGATACTGATTACTCAAAGAAACTCTCCAATTACTTGCCTGATAATAAAATTCGTTATTGAATGTAAAAGCGGGAGTCAGAATGTGAGTTTTTTCGTCAAATGTATCCGTCTTAATTCTATTGCGACTGAGTGATGTATTCAGGACATAATGGAAATTGCCCCAGAAATTCCAATCAAGACTCACTTCTGCGCCGAAACGATATGACTTATCTGCGGTATCGTGCAAAGGCAAACCGTTGGGACCGTAATTCCCGTTCAATACACGCTCATTTCTGAAATTCATATAATAAAGGTTGACATTGGCCTTGATTTTGTTTGAAGAAACTTCATAACCAACTTCAATATCATTAGAGCGTTCGGCTTTGTTTGTTGTTATAGAGCCGGTATAGACTTCTTCACCGCCGAACATATCTGTACGAGTCGGTTCTCTACTTACTTCAGAATAACGGGCATAAACTTTACTGTTCGAATTGATGTGATAATCAATATTCAAACTGTAATTTACAAAATTCCAATTAGTACCGTTTACATTTTTGTTAAATGACATATCACTGTTCATATGATCTGTATAACAAAAATCTACATAACGATATTGTACATTTGCTCCGAAATTAAAATGTCCGAGTGAATATGAAACTCCGATAAATGTATTAAAATCGTTTTTATAACCGGTATTATCATAGTAATCGGCCGATGTTACGTTCTTATAATGAGAACTCATACGGTCGTCCATAAAATGCTCACGCTGATATTTGTAATAGTTTGCGCCGGCTGTGAAAGTAAAATTGTTAAAATAATATTTTCCGATTACATTTCCGCCATAAAGATAATGTCTTAGACCATATGAATAAATAATTCCAGTTGGAGCCCATGGTGTTCCGTCTCCGTTCGGATCAGTAATCATACGATTCATATAATTATCCAAATCAAAGTTATACCAGCCGTTTTGATATTGGAGATACGTTGATGCAGATAAAATGAAATTGTTTCCGAAAATTCCCTTATATTGAATTTTGTTAACAGACTGAAACCATTCGTCGTCTTCGTCCGCAGTATTTCCGTTAGCGTGTTTATTTTGAGAAAGTTCGTCAAGAGTCGTTCCAATCCAACCCTGTCCGTTTCTATGGCGTCCGTTCAATGAAAGAATATCTATAGAATGTTTCTTATTGAACCAATATCCATACTTTAATGTAAATGCTTGAGAATTGTTAAAAGAATTATCTCGGAATCCGTCAGTTTGCTGTTGAGTCGCTTTTACGTGAAATGCGTGATGATTGCCAAGCAAACCGGAATTGTAAATAAGTGAAGTCTTATAAGTTTTAAATGATCCGCCGCCAACATATGCATATGACATTGTATCTTTCAGCAAATCTACAGATTCGAGATTGATACTGCCGCCGCTACTTGCAGTTCCGTTATTTGTAGCAGAAGACCCACGTTCAACTTTGATGCTATGCATACTTGACATCAAGTCGGGTGAGTTTGCAAAATATGTTCCATAATCTTCAGATTCATTCCAGGGCATTCCGTCAAGAGTAACATTAATACGAGTCTGATCCAATCCTCGAATCCTGAAATAACCATAACCGAATTCTGTTCCATTATCATTCATAGAAAAGATGTTCGGCATTGAAGAAGCAAACAAGTGAGATGGTTCTTGACCGTAATTGCTTCTGATAAGAGTTTTGTTATCAATAAGATAACCGACGTTGACATTGTTTCTGTAAAGCGATGTTACAGATACTTCTGTCAACTGCGTAGTGTCATTGATAGACACGTTGATTGTATCACTACCAAAATTCTCTGATTTGGCGTTGATACTGATTGCACAATAAATTAGTGCAAAAAACATAAATAGTCTTTTCATAATAATTTAATTAATGTTTGTTTGATGTATTTTTAAATTTTTTGCAAAGGTAAGAAATAATTTGAAAAATAAAACTTAAATAAAAGAAAAAAATTAAAAATTTAACATCATTTAACAATTAAACTAAATTTAAACTATTTCGTATAATTAAAAAAACTATTTAAGATTATGGATTTAGCAACAGATTTTATGTTAATTAACGGAAAGAGAGATTTCAAAGTTAGAGATTATCTTTTTAAAGCAGCAAAATATATTGCTGAAAAAAATGAAGTTAAAACTTTAAAACTCAGAGAAAGAAAATATTTAAAAGAAGATTTCGAATCAGTCATAGAAAAATTTTCAAATCCAGTAATAATCACAAATATAACTGTTGATGTTTTATTAGAAACAGCATTTCAAAAAATTTTTATTGAAAATGAAAAAGATAAAACATTTCCAATATTTAAGATTGATGATGAACATACATTTGAGTTATTTGTGAATCCGAATCTTAATGGAATTACAACAGAAATGATTATTTTTGAGAATGGTTCATTTGACAATGCTACAATTGTGAATGTTGATATCTCAAATGTATAACATTGGAAATTTTGTAGATTTTTCAAATCAAAAAAAAGCGATTGTAGAAAATCGCTTTTTTAAATTATAATAAATTAATTGTTTATTCTGTTGTGATCATACCACTTCGATTTAAAATTTGTGGCATCAATACTCCAATCAATTCATCTTTTATGTATCCGGCTTTCTGAAGAGCAATCATAATTTTATTGAAATCGTCTCTGTCGATGCACAACATAAAATATCCAACTTTATCTTTTCCGAATACAATATCAGTATCTTGAAATGCTCGTTTGAAATCTACCATCCCCTGAATCGGAGTTTCGTCTTCTTCGCTAATAAGTGAATTCATATACAATTTTGCTTGACTGATATTAGATTCATTTAATGAATTATATTTAGAAGGCAAAGTCGTAAATCTTTCATTATTCATTTTCGTAAGAATCTATAATCTATCATTTTCAATTGTATTTACTTTTTTAGCGTGTTCAAGTTCAATACGATTGATATCTTCTGCGTATTTTAAATCAAGATCAAGCATTTTTTTTCTGGCGCTTATAACGTCGCGATTTGTCTGTACTTTATCATACGTTGTCTGTACTTCTTGTTTAGAAGCAGCGTCCATAGCAGCAGTAAGAATATCATTAATTTGCTGCTTATTTGTATTATACGTATTTACAATTGTTTGTTTTGCTGCTGAATAACGTTTGTTTTCAGCATTAAGATCTTGATTAATTTTTGAGATTTCAGCATTGGCTTCAGTTGATTTATTATTTTCTTCTTTCGGCTGCTGCTGTTGAGAATTTTCAGTATCAGTATTATTATTTTCGGTATTATTCTCGTCTTCGTTTATTACAACGTAATGACCGAGTTCTATATCATAGATTTTTTTCATTTTTGAACAATTAATTTAATTTATAGAAACCGTCTTCTACTAACTTGTGAATATAATCACTGTTAGTTTCTTCTAATAGTCTCTGTTGAAGTCTTTCTCCGAATGACATAGAAAGAGATTCATTGCTTTGATTGTTGTTAACTGCTTCCTGTTGCTGATTCTGTGCATTCTGTTGAGCACTATTTTTTATAGCGTCAAGACTATTTCCTTCAGTTTCCGGTCCTTTTCCGAATTTTCCAAGTTCTTCAATAAACGTTCCAAAAAGTTCTTTAGTTGGATTCTTTTTGAAATTAGCCCAAGCATCAATTGCCGGTTTAGCATTTGGGTTATCTTGTTTAAATTCCGGAACTACTGCAACTAATTCATCTGGCAAATCATAAGAAAGCGCCCAAAATATATCATTCTTATCCCAACGTTCTTGAAATGCACTCATAAATGTAGACACCTTATTAGAAAGGTCTTGCTGATTGGGATCTACTTGTTGCTGTTGTTGATTGTTATTTTGTTGTTCTTGATTATTTTGCGCTTGATTGTTATTTGTTGCTGGTTGTTGATTAGTAGTATTTTGCTGGTTCTGCTGCTATACATTCTATTGTTGTGGCTGTGAATTTTGCGGAGCCGTTTGATTCTACTGTACTGGTGCTTGATTCTGTGGAGCAGCATTAGTAGCAGTAGTATTTTGGGGAGCCTGTTCTCCCTCTTCGTATAAACGCTTATGTTTTTTAGCAATCTTAATCATATCTTTATTTAATTAATAACATTTAATAAAATTGTAATTAAACTAATTCTTCAGTCTCGTCCAAAATATACTGATAGTCCGGTTCAACAGTATCTCTAATGAAATCAGCATATCCGAAATTAACAAGTTTTTGTATAGCGTGTTCATAAAATGCTGGAATCTGAGTATAGAACCATATACCGGAACCCGGAATTATAGTATGTTTCAAACCAGATTCATTTTCACATACTTTATAAGTTAATTGAATATTATTATGACCCATTTGTGCAAGTGCTTTTTGTGGAACGAAAACTCTAAAATATTCATCCGGATCCGGAATCATAGATTCATTTTCATTTAACGCTTTTACAGTAACATATTTCTTACTCAAACGATTTTCATAAAGCATATTCACTTGTTTGCTGCTTAATGTTCTTGCATATGCATCAAGTTGCTCTAAAGTAAAATTATTCTTTTTAGTCTTTGCCATAATTTGTTTTGAAAGATGTTTCTTTATTTATCATAAAAAATAGTAAGATAAATAACATTCATTAATAATATGCAAATAAATAAGACATATGGATTACACATTTATACAAGAATGTAAAAAATTAATTAGAGAAAATCAAAAGGTTCAACAAGATAAAGCATATGAATCTTTGATTAGATTTCTCTATTAGTTAAAATTAAAAGGAAAAGAAAAAGCACGTCAAATAGATGAATATGATGGTGAATCATTATTCGGAAACACAACGTTGATTCCTGGAAATATATACATATTTTTATATAAAGCAGAAAATCCAACTTTATACGATAACGGACAAATAAAATTTAAATTCTACGATTCAATGCCGATTGTACTTGTTACACATACAAAAAACAAAATAATTGGGGGTATTAATCTCAATTTATGCAATCCGGCATTAAGGGCGGGAGTTATCAACACTTTACATAATTTGGATTTGCCGTTTTTTTCTCGTGGAAGTATGTTAATGGCAGGAAATAAAAAAGCACCATTATCAGAAAGTGTTACTAAAACATTTTTGGACCCACAAAAAGAAAATATGTTTATAAATACTATTGCTCAAGAATATAAATTAAAAGATTTTAATATTCTCATTAGAAATTATAATATAGACAGAATACAACAGATTCGTATGGTCGAAAATTGGTAGCACAAATATATTCCGTTTTTAACTTATACCGGAGAAATAAAACAGGACGTTCTTGAATTAATATGGAAAGTTTGTGGTATTGATAACTTATCACTTTAAACGGATTTAATTGTGAATTTTTGTTAAAATCAGTAAATTTTATAAAAATATTGTTAAATTAAGAGAAATAATCTTTGCATTGTTTGTATATTTATATAGAATTTCATACCTTTGCAGAAGATTTGATATAAATAATATCGTTCTTTGACATTGTTAAAATAAATAGAGATGTGAACATCTTCATAATGCATAACACTACAGCAGTGCATTGATGGTCGTACATTATTGCGTTATTGTTAAATGTTGTTTATAGTTTTGTGATTATTGCATTCAGAGTTAATTAACGAACTGCTCTCCAACTTTCCAAAATAAGATGCATTATCACTATTAACTTTGCGTAGTAAATGCGTTTTAAGATTTCACATCTCTTATATTAGAATAAATAATGAGCTGATGTGGCGGAAATGGTAGACGCGGGGGACTTAAAATCCCCTGACCAGCAATGGTCGTACGGGTTCGAGTCCCGTCTTCAGCACATTTTATAGCAGAACTTCCTTATGAGAGTATGACGTTGCGTGATATCGGCCGTAAGCACCCGACAGATATGGTAATATTTAAGTTTTGTGAGGTTTCCTTGTAGCTTACAATTGGTAGAGCGCTGAACGAGTCGGAGGTTCTGGGTTCGAGCCCCAGTGAGGAAACAAATAAAGATGAGTACAGGCCACTATTATGCTTAAGGTAAGTAATGAGCAAATGTCGACTTCTTCTCATTATGCAGATTGGAGTTTAAAATAACTCCCCGCTTAAGTGAACGTGTTGAATACCGTGAGGATTCATAAGGTGCAACGCAACAGATGAGGTTTCTATGATATAATGTTATTTAGTATAACTAAACCCTCAACAGTCCGTAGCTCGCAAATTTACTCATCTTTTTAAATACGGAGATGACCGAGCGGCTGAAGGTGGCGGTCTCCAAAACCGCAATGTGAAAACATCACGTGGGTTCGAATCCTGCTCTCCGTGCAAATAAAATTGGCCACATGGCGGAATTGGTAGACGCGGCTGTCTCAAAAGCAGTTGCCTCGTGCGTCCGGGTTCGAGTCCCGGTGTGGCCACAAGTTCTTTGACTTATTGAAAATTAATTGCTCTCTTAGCTCAGTTGGATAGAGCAACAGCCTTTAACCAAAAAGGAGTGCTATGGCGAGAAATCCCATAGTAGAATCTCCCTAAAACGGTGGACATCCTTCAGAAAAAAGGTTAACAGTATGAATCTTAAACCAGTAACCTTGCGTCTTTCTTTAAGATAGGCAACAGACCAAGAGATAATTCTCCAGGAGTGCTGTTAGAAGATTTCCCTAAACAATAATGGGATAGGACAATACCGTGCTAAATTGAATAAAGTAATACCAGAAGTAAGCCATCTACCACAGTTGGTGAAAGTCCAAAAAGAATCGTTGAAAGAGACGGTTGAATTTGAATGGCATTACAAACTTCATAAACGTGTAGAGAATATAGAGGAGATACCTAAATTGAAATTGAGGAACGGAGTAAATCCAAGTACTTTACTTGCAAGGATTCAACATTGGTAATAATGTATCCCAAGACTACAACAAACAGTGCAAGCGATACTGTTGGCACTCGCCCAGATTGTTTGGCTATGGCAACATAGAGTAGTAAGCCTTCTCCAGGGCACATTTCCCTTTAGTTCAACGGATAGAACAAGAGTCTTCTAAGCTCTAAATTTGGGTTCGATTCCCAAAAGGGAAACATATTTTAATTTAACAAATGATTATCGCTATATGGATATAAAATTATTACTTAAAAAGGGGATTAAAATAAAATCTTCTAATCTTAAAATTTTATTATTTAATAACAAGTTGAAACAAAATAAATGCGAAATATGTGGAATTACAGAATGGTAGGGACATCCTATTGTTTGTCATCTTCATCACATAGATGGTGATAATACAAACAATAGTATTGAAAATCTTCAAATTCTATGTCCAAATTGTCATAGTCAGACAGATTCTTATTGTTATAGTTGGAAAGGCTACAAGAAAAAACAGTGCAAAAGATGTGGAAAACAAATAGACTATAAAGCAAATTATTGTTTAGATTGTTTTCATATTATCCATAGAAAAGTAAATAGGCCAACACAGCAAGAATTAGAAGATGATTTTAAAAAATTGCACTCATTTGTGCAAGTAGGCAAAAAATATAATGTGTCAGATAATTGTATTAGAAAGTGGTGTAAGTATTATAATTGGTGGCCAAATAAATAATCTGTGAGTCGTGGGTTCGAATCCCACAGAGAGTACTACAAAATAGGAAAAACGTTAAAAAGTTTTAAAAATAGAAAAAAACTTAATAAAAAATTGCATATATCAAAAAAACGTTGTACCTTTGCAGCGTAAATGTTTACGAAACATATTTAATAGTTTAACTTATCAGTAACAGTAAAGAGTTTGGTCTGTGAAGATAGAACTCTTTTAAAAAAGAAAAAACTAAATACTATACAAGCGAGTATAGTTTATAAGAAACAAAATTTCTTGAATTAAAATATATAGGGTAGTAGCGCAGTTGGTAGCGCGCATGGTTTGGGACCATGGGGTCGCAAGTTCGAGTCTTGTCTACCCTACTTAACAAAGAGTTCTTTGAAATACTGGAATATATAGTGACATAGTTGCGAAATACAAAAACATAATTTGTATAATTCGTACATTTCCAAATCTTGAAGTTAAACTCAAGAACGAAAATGAGTAGATGCTGTCAATAAAATGGAAGAAGACAGCCCTTGACAAAGGATGAAAGATACTTGTTGCGGATGAGAAACGGGAAATGATGTTAAAGAAATATATGTCAAGAGCGTTAAATCGGCGCCTTCTTGTGATGGTAATGTCATTAGTAGAAACCTTTCACCGGGCGATGACATCTATAGTAGCAAGCGTTCAACTTGACATAATTCGCGAAATTTCTTATATCATACTAATATCTCAACTGATGTTAATCATCAGAATGTCACTTTTTGATGCGAGAATAGCTCAATGGTAGAGTGTCAGTTTTCCAAACTGAATGTTGCGGGTTCGAGTCCCGTTTCTCGCTCAATTTGAGTTGATGGATCCGGCCGGTTGATATCAGATATGTTAGGTTCAGAGAATAGCTATCTCTACGCGGGTTCGAGTCCCGTCGTCAACTCAAATATGACTATGTGAAGCAGATTGGATGTGCTACTACAGGAATTAGTACTCGTTCGGATATTGGATTAGGATCTCCACGATAGCAGAACCTGGTTCAGTAAAGGGGAAAAGGATGTAGACTACGTTGGTTCGAATCCAACCATAGCCACAAACAAATGCTGAAGAGCAAATTGTTTATCAAGGTGCGCGTCTATAGCTCAGTTGGTAGAGCACAGCACTTTTAATGCTGGGGTCGCGGGTTCGAGCCCCGCTGGACGTACACAAGTTGATGAATCGTTCTTTGAATTGATGAATTTAATGTAGCAAGATGTTACAGATTACAACAAGAAGATCTGTGAAGCGGGGTTCGAGACCCCAAGTAGTTCTCACTTTATTGTGTGGGATTGCGCATGGATGCAATATCAGATAGTTCTTGTTGTTCTGTGCATCTAATTTACTCAATTCAGTTCAAACTGATAGAGTAAAATAAAGAAATTGTCATCCTATTCCAAATATGCTCCATATTGGAGAGAACTTACGGTAGAATGATAAAGACGTTTGGTAAAACATTCTCAATTTCTGCTACATTCTTATAGGGTGAATAACCGAATGAAGTTTGTTTCTCGCAAACTGAAATAATGAGAAGTGTGTAAACAATTAATAATGTATATAGGGCTTTTCATTTGATTATTCACCCTTAAACGGTCCCATAGCTCAGTTGGTCAGAGCAACAGACTCATAATCTGGAGGTCGTGGGTTCAAGGCCCTCTGGGACCACAATTCATTTCGGTGGGGTACCGAAGTGGCCAAACGGGGCAGACTGTAAATCTGCTGCCTTCGGGCTTCGCAAGTTCGAATCTTGCCCCCACCACTATAATTCGTTCTTTAAATTAATAATCATATAAAGTTTCCGAGGGTAGAGATTAAATTTTGATAATTGATTTGTCATACGTACAAGATAATCTCCAGGGATATACTGAATTGACAGTTGAAAGACTTTGTAGTGGCAAACACGTGATTGAAGTCATTGGAAGCATAAAGCGATGCAACGGAAGCCAGCGTAAGAGAAAAGCAGTGAGAATCTGCACGTCATTCGAAAGAATTGCGTTAATTGCTCTAAGGTGAATGTAGGAAACTTTATTTTTAAATAAGTATCATATAATAGCCAAAGATACTTAAGGATTGAGATATGGTGTAATGGTAGCACAAGACATTTTGGTCGTCTTTGTCTGGGTTCGAATCCCGGTATCTCAACCATTAATCAAACAATTCTGAAATGCTCTCGTGGTGGAATTGGTAGACACGTCAGACTTAGGATCTGATGCTCGTAAGAGCGTGAAGGTTCGAGTCCTTTCGAGAGCACAAATAAAAAAAAACACAGAGATTTAATTTTTCTCTGTGTTTATTTTTTTGTAATTTTTTGTATGTGGAGAATCAATTTGAAAGAGTTCGTCAATACGTCTGCCGAATTTATTCCATTTCTTTGGAAAACATATCATAACCGGAAGTCCGATTATACAAACTATGAAAACTATAATGTAATAAATTATCTTTTTCATTTTAATGACGAATATTTTTAATTTTTTGTAACGCTTCTATTTCTTGATTTGAAATATTTTTAGGAAGTTTATATTCTATTTCAATATAATAATCTCCAACAGTTTTTAAATCATATTGATTTGTAACTGTCAATCCCTTTCCTTTGAGTTTGAATATTTTATTCGGTGGAGTCAACGGCGGAATAGTTAATGAAATTTTATTGCCGCTTGGAAGAGTATGAGAAAGTTTTTGTCCTAATATACAATCTTCGTAATTTACACTTATTTTCTCAACGACATCTGCTCCGTTTATAGTATAAATTTCGGGATTAATGTCATATTGAGCAATTACAATAAGATTACCATTCAAACCTTGAGGAAACTTTGACTCATTTCCCTCATTTTGATAAATGATGCATTCGCCGTTTTGTATTCCTTGCGGAAATATAATCGTCTTCTCAACTTCTTTTTTAACAAATCCGTTAACGCAATTTGAATTCTTACATTTTTTAGTTATAATTCGACCAGTTCCACCGCAATGTGGACAAATCGCTTGTCGTCTTATTACAGAATAAGGACTTTTTTCAACTTTTACGACTCTGCCGGTGCCGTGACAATGTTCACACGTTTTACTTTCTCCGCCAGCACCGTGACATTCCGGACATCTCGTATCTCTTTTGAATCTTATGTGTCTTTCTTTCGGATTAAATAATTCTTCTATTGTTACACGCAATCTTATTTGAAGATCGGAACCTGGAATATATCTTGGTGAACTTTCTTGAGATGAACGATGACTTCCTCTGCCAAAGATATCTCCGAATATATCAGACCACCCTCCGAATGCATCTCCAAAACCGTCAAAACCGCCGAATCCACCACTGAACCCACCGAATCCCATTTCGCCCTTTTCGGCTTGTTCAACGCTTCCGGTTAAATCATATATTTCTTTTTTCTTCGGATCGCTGAGAATCTCATACGCTTTGTTTATATCTCGCATTCTCTGTTCAGCAGCTTCTTGCTCTTCTTTCGTTTTAGAAGCCATACGATCCGGATGATTTTCAAAAGATTTCTTTCTGTATGCTTTTTTAATAGTCTGCTCATCTTTAGCAGACTCTTTGGTTAAACCTAATATACTATATAAATTATCCATTTAAATTATATTTATAAACAAAAAACTATATTTCTGTTTTTCCTTTTATTCAAATTATAGCAAAAAATATGCCAAATTGATAATTTTATCTAAAAAAATATTCAATTTTTTTTAAAAATGTAACAAATATATATATAATCTATAATTTGAATATTCAGAATGTTACTTAAAATTTATTTTCTCGCTGACAAAATTTTAATTCGTCTTGTTATTTCTTCGTGAATTAAATCGCTGTTTTTAGCATCTTCTGAAATATAAATCACTTCGAATGTATCATTATCAATATATGCTAAAGGGACAATGGGAGTTTTAGAAATTTTTGACTTTTGATATTCTTCAATAGCATACCAACCGAATACTATCCATCGATTATTTTTATCATCAAACGTATCAGAAGATGACATTACAATTGTATTATAAGAAGAATCGGATTTATCAGATTCTAATAAATATTTTTTTGCTTTATAATTAAGTTCTTCAATAGAAGATTCGTACTTTTGTTTATTGATATATTTATAATTTTCCATATAAATTATACAATATAAATATCAAATAGTTTAGAAATTTGTCATTCGAATTTCATATGGTTTAATAGATCTCTTAATTCTGGCCCCGTGGCCAAAAATTAATGATTCAGCTAAAGAATTGCTAATCTCGAAATCAAAATAACTTTTTTTGTTGTTTAATTGATCGAGGTCCGGTTTTAATTCTTTGATTTTGACTATTACAGCATAAACGGTCACATCATTGTATGGATATGACATTTCTCCGAATAAACGGGCAGAATCCGGATACATTGACAGATAAACATAGCCATTTTCACTTTGAAAAGAATGTCTTCTTTTTAATGTCGTCACAAACAATCCTCTTTTCATTATTTGATTTTTTGAAGATGTTCCGTGATATAAAACAACATAATCATTATAATGTTTATTCAACCATTGTTTGAATTTATACAATTCTTTTTTTGTAATAGAATATTCGTTATAAATATAATTATGAATTTCTTGACAATTTCTTAAATCAATAGCAGAATGGATTCCATCAATATCTCTGATTTGATAATTCTATTCTGATTGATTGCTGCTTTCATATAATTTGAATATTGTCTTTTCTAAATCAGAAATAATGTTGTTTATGATCTATTCTTTATTCATTAAATTAAATTGAGTATTCTTTCTTTATTTATTTTATTCATCAGATAAATAAAGAAATTGTTCATATTTTTTATGATGAAGAATATAAAACATTTAAATGAAATGACTCCGGAGTTATTGTGGAGATCTGCTGCGGCCCAACGTCGCAGATTAAAAGATACTAATTATTTAAAAAATATCACTGCTTTTGATTATATTAAACTTCTGAAGAGAGTAGAAGATTTTGAAGAATATGCAGATGAAATTATAGCAAAAATCAATAACGGTAAAATCAATGCAGAAATACCAAATAGCGAGAATGATACGCTAAAGAAAATCGAACGTGAAAATCCGAATGCTCAAGTTCAATCTGGAATTGATTCTGAGGAAGACAATAATAATGAAGAACAAGAACAAGATTTAGAGCCAGTTGATGTTAAAACTCGTAAACTGGAAATGAAAAAGGCTCCTATCGAAAAGAAATTTATTAAATATCCGAATCCCATAATAAATCGTACATCAGATTTTAATACAATTTTAAAAGCAATCTATATCGTAGTATATATTTCAAATATTGATGACGATATTGCATCAGTATGGTTTAATGCAAATTCAAAAGAAGATGCAGCAAATAAAACTATTCACGAATTTTGGGATGTAAAAGAAATTGTAGATGTGTATATTAAAGGAGAAGGAAAAATACACATTCAACATAATAACCATAATAATGAAGAGCAGACTGAAATTATAAATCTTGGTAATTTCGATTCATCTAAAGATTTAGCAAATGCTTGTGCAGATATTGTAACCGGCGGTGAGTTTAAAAATATGACAGAATTAGTAGCAGACATTAAAGATGATCAAACTACAGTAGATTCGTCTGATACTGATTTTTATGAAGGAACTGATATTGACAATATACCCTGGGGTGGCAAAAAATCAAGTGTTCGTTTAGTATGTGAAAATGAAAATTTTGACTGGTAGTCTAATTCAAAGAATAAAAATGAAGACGAATTTGAAGTAGAAATAATCACAAGTATAAATCCGAATGGAAATGATGGGCGCATTAAAGCTAACCTTTCTGCTAAAATGATGAGAAAAGCACTATCTAAAGGAATTGTTCATATTGTATTTATAAAAGCAGACGGAAGTGAACGACAAGCGTATGCAACGACGAATGAAGAAGTTTTAGAAATTAATAAAGCTCTTCCCTCTGGAAGTGGAAGAAATAATTTAACTAATGAAAATCAAGTTCGTTTTTATGATATGACGATTAAAAAGTGGCGTTCATTTTTAATGGAAAGACTTACAATCGTATATGATGAAAGTTATTAAAATTTAATTGAACAATATATAACTTGTCATCGCAGATGAGTTTAAACTACTATTTCATTTTGATAAACAAAAAATAATATTTTTAAATTATGATATACAACGAAAAAAAATCTCTATACGAAAGAATAATGAGAGAAATCGCTAAGACAGTAAAGTCACATATTAACGAAACTGAAATTGCTAATAAGCAAGAAACAAATAAACATTCTTTCAATAATCAACCAATGTTACCTAATGACAAGGAACTCCCAAAAAACTTATCTAGCCAATCTTCACGAAATTTTGTTAAACAATATGGAAATCATAGATTAACAGATAACAATACGAAATTTGATTATCAAGAATTAGAAAAAATTTACAAATGTTTGGATGCTCTTTTATCAATATTTTATAGATTTGAAAATAACGAACATCCGTGGATTAAATCTTTTTTTAATAGATTAGCAAAAAAAGGAATAACACAAGAATTTGTTGTACAAATTAGAAATATTGTAGATAAACATTTGAAAAAAGATAAAACAGTTGCCGACCATTTTAATAGGTCTATGTGATAAGAAAGTATATAGTGAATTAAGCGAAGTTATAATTTAGAAAGATTTATAACTTCGCTTAATTCAATTTTGATGATATTTAATCATAAACTATTTAACACTTACTCTATTCGTTTGAACTAAATCGTCTTCATCTAAATTTTTTATTTTAAAATCTTTATTAGATATAAAGTCAATATTGTTTATATCTAAAATAATGTGTCCCCCCTTTTCTATTTTTACTTCACATAACATATCATCGGGATAAATTAAAGTTTTAAATATAAAATAAGCGTTTTTAATTTCTCCGAGTTTGACATTGCGTTTTTTCTTGACAATCATTGAAACATTATTTGTTGTATCATCACAAGAAATCCAAATATCTTTCGGTACGAACTAAACCATACTAAATGCCTTTTTTGCACAAAATGTTAAATTTTCCGTATTATTCCACTATCTGTAAACAGTATCAAACGGCAATGATGCTTGTTGGGATCCTATTTTAATTTTAGTATAAATATCTTCTAATTGATTCTTATTTTTAAGAGAAGCACCGTGAAATGTATAAGAATCAATACTCACTTTGTTTATTTCAATATCTGAATATATTGAAGAAATAAATGTCAATATATTGTTTATAAATTTTGAAAGTGCAATTAACTCTTCGATACTTATATAATCATTATTTTCAAAATTGATTTTAACAGTAATTTTTTTTATTGCAAAATACCCATCAATTTCAACGGTGCCGGGCCGTATAATCGTTTTATTTGTGTTTTCATCTTCTGTAATATCGTCTTCATATGATTTAAACTTTTGACCTTCTGCATAGAGATCTATTAAAGTCATATTTTCTGGAAATGATTCAATTTCTGACACTCTTTTATTCAAACAGCGTATTACACTTTTCATTGTCAGAGTTCTTTTTTCTATAATTTCATTCGGATAAATTTCAATGATGCAATCACATTCGTCGAGAATTCTGTGAATGTCGTCGCTTTCATTTAATTTTATAAGTTTATTCCCTTTGACTATATTATTTTTAATCATTATCTTCAACAATTTCGTATTTTATTTCTTTAACATTTTCTGTGCCGGTTAATTTAATGATATTTCTTAACTGTTCTTCGTCTATAATAAATCTATCTGAAGCCCGAACAATTAACAGATTTATATTAGTTTTGTATAAATCTATGGTTACTGCTTCTTTTTTTCTTGGAAAACATCTGAAATCTGGAAAAATAACGACTTCATTATGTTTGTAATGTTTATTTAAGCGCTCTATTCCGTAACTTATATTTGAATGATATATATCTCTTGATATAAAACTATTATAAAATTCAAGAGTTCCGTCTACAAGAAATTCTACATCTGGTTGACTCCAATGATATGAAACTTTTACGGAAGCACCCTTTAAAATTTTAAATCTGACAATTTTTAGCATCGGAGTTCGTTCTATACATTCAACACTCATTTTTGAATTATCACAAAAATCATATTGATTCATAAATATTGGCATAAACGATGAACGTGGATTCCCGCTATTCAAAAAATTATTGTTTTCTCGTGTTGTTGTAAATTTCTATTTAAACTCTTGCTTGATTTCTCTAGAGTTATTAAATAAACTGATAAAATGTTTTAATGTTTGTTCATCCTTCAGTTTATTAAATACTTTGTATTTTATTGCATTATATATATTGCTATCAAATGAAGCACTGATACAATTATCTAAAAAATAGCACTTATCTAATGCAACATATTCATCAAATCTAAATAAAACGACATTAATAGACCAAAATTGTTTTAAAGTTCTTAAAATTTTATTTAAATCCAATGTTCTATTTACATTAAAATATATTTTAAATACAACAGTAATATTAAATGTATTATTGATATTCTTAAAAAACTCATATGTTTTATCAATTGGGGTGAATCCGGTTGTATCAAATAAATAATTAGTTTCAGAATATTCCCATCCGGCTTGAAAATCATCAATATAGTATAATAATTGCAGATTTGGAATAACAAACTGTTTGACGAGATTCTAATATATTTTTAAAACAGATTCTGATGCGTTTTTAGAAATAAGTACCTTTCTATTACATTTAATAGTAAGATTATGTTTATAATTATTTTTATCAAACAATACATCATTATTATCCGATAAACGAGATGTTACTGAACTATCTTCGTCATCATCTAATGATATATCATCAAGTAAATCTTCGTTTATGTGTTTATAATTATTTTTGTATATTGTATGGTAAAAACGATTCTAATGTTGTTTATATGACATTATATTGATTTAAACTCAATTTTATTATTTATCTTTAAATGATAAACAAAATAGGCACCGGATTCATATAACCGGTGCCCTCAATGTGAATGATTAAATAATTGTATTTAACGATTAATAAAATACTTAATTATTGTCTGGAATTTCTTCTTTAGTTGCTTCTTCGACTCCAGTGTTGGTTACTGCATCATTAAATTCAATAAACTCTTCGATTTCATTAATTTTTAGAGTCATCTTTAAACCCATATATGCATATTGAAGTCTGGTGCGCAAGATATTGAGTTTCTTATCAATTCCGCCCAAATACTTAATATGTTCAATGATTTTAGACAGTACACCGGAATAAGTTACCGGAATATTCTCTTCGTATGGTGCATCGGTTTCAATATTGTAATTTTCGAATTTTGCCATTTGACACGCACTCTCGTAACCGATTCCATTTGGATTCATCATTGAATTGTACAAGAAAATGAGAGTTTGATAATCAATATCAAGATTCAACTTATCATCTTGTTTCAATTTTTCAATGATTTCAGAAATAATAACATCGAAGCGAATCAATCCTCTCCAGGAACCCTTCTCCCAATAATTGAACTTATTATTCCAATCTTTGAGAAATTCTGCTGTTTTTAAAGCAATTCCGTCAGCAGCATCTCCAATGTTATAAGTTTTTTTCTTTTGATTCTCTATTGCATCTTCAAGATCTTTTTTTGCTACTGCAATAAAATCATCATCAGCATCTTCCGGCTCCATTACAGCCCATTTTGAGAATTTTTCATTGAAATTCTTACGAAGAGAAATGCGAGCAAATTCAAGTTCTTCCTGTGAATACTCTTGCTTTTCTTCGTTTGCTGCTTTTGTGTTCTCTTTCTTAATTTTTTTATTTGCCATTATTGTAATTTAAACGTTTAAATTTTTATATCTTTATATATTATACAAAATTTCACTTTATTAGTTTATTTATAATTGCTAATTATTTATTGTGATTTTTTCATAATTTTGTTCAACATTCTAAAATATGTCTAATAAATAGAAAAAAATTAAATAAAATAATATGTATAGTACATTTCATACGATTGAGTGGGAGTTTCGACCAGACAGTTCAAATGAAAAACAGCGTTATTTTCAGAATAAGATTAACGGAAGAATAGTTGCAGAATATATAACAAAGAAAGGAAACGAATATTACAATTGTTCTGATGTATAGATGCAATGTGGAACTCTTGGAATTTACCTGGGATGCGTGAAAAGAAAAAATGAAGAAAATTTGAGAACATTAGTTAGAGATCATGAACATGAAACTGAATTTTCATTTTCTGTAAACGACGAAGAATATTTATAATAATGATTAAAATAGATGGTTATCTTGTAAACGGAAAAGCAAATCAAACTCGCATTTACGATTATACTGAAAAAAATCTCCGCTTAAGCGTATTCTTGTCAGACGATCCAGAATATATTCGTAATTGCGATTTTATAAAGAAAGCATCGTTATATACATTAATATGGCCCGAAGTTAAAAATCAATCTCGCACAATTTATATAGGACAGACATCAAACGCCAGACGGCGTATTTTGCAACATATACAAAAGGGACGTGATTTTTCTGATGTATGTGTTTTAACAAGAATATAGGGTGACTTCGAAAAAACGGAAACAATGTATTTGGAATATCTTGCTATTATACAAGCTATAGAATAGGGTGATGCTAAATTGATGCAAAATTTGAGCGTACCAAAAGAGCCATATTTGTCCGCAGATAAAAAAATATTAATGAATGACATATTTCGAGATTATATGATGCTTGTAGAATATGCCGGCTTTAATGATGTATTTAAGAAACGGCGTTATGTTATTCAAAATAACTTATCAGAAAATTCTAAACATATTAAAATATTTGAGCAAAAAGATTATAATGACGTAGATATGGTTATGGAAGAAGAAATCCCATATGAAGATCGTATAATGATAAAATATATATTACGGGGGCCGGATTATTACGCAGAATGTATCAAACTAAATGACGGTCAATATATGTTTTTGGGTTCTACGAAAATTGCTGAAGATGTAAATCCAAAACCGAAAATATCAATAGGAACGGTAGTAAAATCTTTAGATGATGCTGCTATAATGGTAACTGGTGGAAATAAAGCAATAGAATGGGAAATAGACAGAAAAATTATTTAAAGAGAATTTGATTTTTAGTTTTATTTTTAAAGATAAATATAATTGAACAATATCCCATAAAAGTTCCAACCTTGGCCGGGTTCTATATAATAAAACCTCAAGAGTATGTTCCGAGAAAGAGCATACTCTTTTCCTTTTTCATAATTGGCATTTTTTATTGATAAATACAAAAAAAATATCTAATCTTCTCTATGAACTCGTTTGAAGAATTCTATAATATATATAAAACTGCTTCGAAAAAGAATGAACATACATATAATGATTTTATAAAAAGAAAAACAAAAGTTTCTGATGACAAAATCAGTCCGAAAAAGAACAATCGTTGTTTGATTATAATTCCGGCTTATAATAATAGAATTTCAGATTTTGAAACGAGAAATTTTAAAAACAATGTAGAGAAATTGTATAAAGATTTTGATATTTGCATTGTGTGCCCGACTCATCTGAAGAAAGATATTTATAATAATATTATTCCGGAAGCAAATATTCAATATCTTCATCTTCCTTCGAGAAATTTCAGCGGAAAAAATTCATATTCTGATATGATGTTGTCCCCGCAGTTTTATGAGAATTTCAAACAGTGGAAATATATTTTAATTTTGCAATTAGATGCGTATATATTCGGAACTGCAAATGAATTGAATCATTTTATAGATTTAGGGAAAACATATATCGGTGCTCCCTGGACATTAGATTATTCAAGACGTTTGGGAATTCCGGAAGAAACCTGTGGCAACGGCGGTATTTCTCTGCGTAATGTAGAAAGAATGATTTCTGTATTAAAATCAAAAGACACAAAGAGAAATGAACGACTCAAAACTGTTGAAGATCAATACATATCTTATATGTTATATAACTTAAAAGAAAGTACTGATATTGAAACGGCTTTAAATTTTTCTATTGATAATGATACTGAATATTGGCACAGAAGACTCGGAAAACTCCCCTGGGGAATTCATATGGGTAAACAGGAATTCGTTGACTATTGGAATATTGTTACGAATATGAAGTTTTTAAGCAAAAATAACATTAGTAACAAATAGATATCTTATAATTTTTCGAGTATAAATCCAAACATTGAACAAAAATTAGAAATAAAAGAACCCATTATCGTATCATTGACATCATTCGGAGAACGTCTTAAAAATGATGCACCCAATGTCATTAAAGAGATATTGACACAACAGACAGTAAAACCGACTCGTATTGTATTGAGTCTTTTTAAAGAAGATATAAACAATATTCCGAATTCAATAATGAAACTCAAGCAAGAGGGAAAAGTTGAGATTATTATTTCCGAAATAAATTTTCGGCCGCATCTAAAGTATTATCCAACAATGTTGAAATACAAAGATGCTATAATTGTGACTATTGATGACGATCAACACTATTATTCAAAAATGATAGAAGATTTGTATAAAACACATATTATGTATCCGAATGCTGTATGTGCCTGTCGTTGTCATAAAATAACATATAATCAAGACGGACATCCCAAAAAATACAATGAATGGATTCAATAGTGCAGAGATAAATCCAAACCATCATATGATTTATTCGCTACCGGAGTAGGGGGTGTTTTATATCCGCCAAATATTCTTCAAGTAGAGAATATTAAAACAGATGATATATTTGACTATATAACAACAGATGACATCTTACTTAAGATTTTAGAAAATGAACTGAATGTTCCGGTTGTAGGAACTCCGAATTATAAACAAATGCACTCTTATTTGACGAAAAGCGCAAAAACGTCAAGATTGTGTGATGTTAATACAACCGGAATGAAAATTAATGATATCAATATTGCTAAGGGAAGACTCTTAAAAAAAGAAGATACAAATATAAAAATATGTTATACGTGCATAACTGGAAAATATGATAAGCTAATAGAACCACAAGTAGTTACACCCGGTTGGAAATACATATGTTTTACCGATTAGACTAATTTACGTTCGAAAGTTTGGGAAATCCGTCCGTTGC
>JAEEGL015364109.1_pt1 | contig 28988 bp, 26 predicted proteins | sample 9134231 | NCBI WGS metagenome assembly JAEEGL01 (sample SAMN16246548, study PRJNA631951) | gut metagenome | biome: gut microbiome; feature: rumen; material: fiber-attached | host: Bos | place: Iran: Karaj | collected 2018-10 | reverse complement strand
CTCAAGTTCGATAAAAATCAGACTTATGACTTCGCCGAAACGAGTGACCATATCTTCCCGGCTTATCACATGAATAAGAACAACTGGATTACTATTTGGCTTGATGGGACTTTACCGAACGGACTAATATTTGAACTCATTAAGAAAAGCTACTTACTCTCAGCCAAATAAAAACACCGCCTTTTGATGGGTTCAATTATTCTTTCATTTGGTGAGGGGCGAGTAGACGTTGTTGCTCGGCTTTGCATGGTTGTAGACTGGTGTATCGACCACCCCAAATACACAGCTAAAATCAAAGTTATACCTAAGAAAGATTATCCGGTGCTAATGCCGTGCGAGTTCTGAGGTATAGATATACAGGCGAAGGGATTCGAACTTTTAAGTATTTATAGCCCTGCTGGAGTCGTAGAAGATTAAAACAATGATTAATAGAATAAAACCTAATACTAAATATTGCATATTTAGAGAAACATGATATAATACTAACAAGACAAGTGGAAAATTGTTGAACATTTTTAGTATTTTTCTTATGTTGGCAAACATCTCAGTTTGTCGCATATGTGTGGCTCCTTTGGAGCGCGACGGGCTGCTTTGTTGTCCATATACACACTCATCATTCTAGGAAAGGACGGTGACTCGTTATGAAGAAGCTTCTTGACGTTAAGCGTACGCCTTACGATGTGAATGTCGCTGCGGCTGGTAACTGTGGCGGAGCCGGATGTGGCTCTGGTTGCGGCGGTGGCTGCGGTGGCGGTGGCGGCTCTTGCGGCGGCGGTTCCGGTTGTAACGGAGGCGGCGGCGGAGGCTGCGGCGGAGGCGGAAAGTAATTCCACCACTCACCAAACATAAGATATACAAGAATGTTTGGCCTCACACATGCCAAACCTTCGCCCTTGGCCCGGAACTCAAATTCCGGGCCTCTTTCTTGCCTAAACTCTATAAAAATGTTATAATATAATGGAGAATTATCTCTGGGACCTTAAAAACTTTAGTCTTTAGAAAGGAAGGTGTTTTAGATGGACATCAATTTTATCCCAATCCTAGTGGTTCCAGCGGTTCCATATAAAGGAGGGATAAGATTCCTCCACCGCGAGAACCAGATCGACATCAGCCACGATATGGCTGATGAAGTTTGGAAGATCTTGGGCTTTTGCAATGGATATACGAATGTTTCCTCTATCATTGAGTCTTCTGGCTTGCCCAAAGATGACGTGATGGAAATTCTCGTTGAACTAGAGGATATGGAACTTATCGTTGATTCAAGACATCAGTTCATGCATTTTCACCGCATCAGTAACTACCCGTCTGCTATCAACTCGGATCTTACTCAAGACGAGGTCGAAGCCTACACGAAAAGTAAAAGGTTACCGGTTAAGTCTGGTGAGGTCGTCCAGTTTGATTGCAACACACCTTCGGCGTTATTCCCAATCAGAGAAAAACGACGCTCTTGCCGCTCTTTTTCGGAGAAGAAGATGACGGTCAACCAAATCGGTAGCATTTGTCACTTCGCCTACTCGATTCCTGATCATTCGGTACCGAGTGGCGGAGCACTCTATCCGCTTAGGATTTATGTGCTAATCGAAAAACCACAAGATGGACTTGAACCTGGTTACTACGAGTATGACGCCGAACAAAATCGTCTTGTCTGTTTTAATGATGAGGTCGATGTTGAGCAACTGAAATACTGTTTTAATCAGGAAGAAATGCCTTTTGGCTCTTCGGTGCAAATCGTCATTGCGGCAAACCTTGAGCGCCAGCCATACAAGTATGCTAATCGCGGCTATCGTTTGACGCTGATCGAAGTAGGTCACGTTGCCGAAAACATTAGCCTCTATTGTGCCGAGCAAGGTTTTGGCGCCTGCGAGATGGGTGGCGTTCAGGATGGACCTTTGAAGCAAGAGCTCGAGCTCTCTGGCAATATTTGGCCTATACTCGCAATTCCGGTAGGCTACCCAGCAGACTTCGAGACTGAGCAGTTTAATAAGATTCGTTTCGTCGAAGAACGTGTTGGCGCAGATCATCCAGTTAAAGACGTGTGGACACGCGTATTTGATGGTGATGGTTCATTCTTTGGAGCTACAACTACCTATTTAGATGAAAATGGCAACATTCAATATGCCGGAGCGACTAGTCCATCTTATGCGGACGCCGTTTTCAAAGCGACTATTGAGGGCTATGAACGTTACCAATCTAGTCAGGTGCGAGTGGATTTCCGAGGTTCAGTAAACCAAGTGCCGGGTAAGTGGCTCGATCCTAGAGCGTATTTTCCGCTCACAGAAGAGCAAGCTAAAAAGTGCGGAGTAAAGTTCTTCACGAAAGATCTTGTTATCAACTGGACCCTGGGAACTAATTATGACGGCTCTGAGATCTACATTCCGTCGGATTTAGTTTACTACGGCCAGAAAGATGACGAAAACCGCATTTACTATGGCAATTCGTCTGGCATTGCGGCTCATTTCGACTTTGATGAAGCCAAGAGGCGAGCCGTAGTTGAACTGATTGAGCGTGACGCACTGATGTGTAACTGGTTTTCTCAGGAGTCTCCGCGTCGAATAGACGAAAAGATTCTCCCGGTTCACGTCAGGAAGCGCATTACCCACTTCGTGAAGCAAAATCGTCAATTGATCGTTCTTCAAATTCCAAGTGATTTTGGAATGGTATTCGAGACGGTAATTATCGGCGATGAATATCCATACTTCATAAGTGGAGCGGCGGCTACGATCGATAAAAAATCCATAGATGACGCGATTCTGAAGTCTATGCAGGAAGCGGAATACAATCTTCTGTTAGCTCTCCGCTATCCAGACATGACATCAATAGACCCGTCTAGTGTTTCCACGCCGGCGGATCACGGAAAAGTCTACTATTTTAAGGAGAATGCCGACAAGCTTCATTGGCTTTGGAAAAATGCGATCTCCGAGAGCTACATTCAGGAGAGCATGGCAGTAGAGGACCTTAATTGGTTCTATAATGAACATCTGCAGCTTGTAACAGTAGATCTGTCCGATAAAAAATCGGATATTAAGATCGTCCGCGTATTCAGTCCTTGGCTTGTGCCTATTAACTTCGGGTTCGATTCGGCACATTATACGCATCCAGTCATTCAGCATTCAGTTGGCGTTGATCCGGACAGCTTGAGAATGCCGCATTACTTTGCCTAAGGGCCAGAGTTCAATAAAAAGCACGGGTTTATATCCGTGCTTTTTCATTTACAAAGCAATCTTGAATTCTGCATATTTATCAGCGAAAGCATCTTCGATTTTTTTATGAGTTTTCTCGAGATACTTTTTGACTAGATAATATCCAAGTGAATAACCCGACCAGCGTGGTAGTTCGTCGTTGCCATTGAAGAATATAGTATCATAATCGTAATAATTGGATTCTAATTGATCGCGAAGCTTTTCAAGAATCTTTTTGTTCTCATCGTCTGTTCGTTCGAGGATTGTTTCGATAAAGACTGTTTTTTCTTTTCGATCTTTTACAAATTCAGCTTCTAGGTATGTTGCAATACCCTCGCTGATTATGCCATCGAACAATGAATTGATCCACTCATCGTTTTTACCCCAGCGAGCGGCATGGCAAAGTTCGTGTGCCACCATTTCGGAAATCAAGTTTTTAGTTGCTTTTTCCTCGTTGATGGCAAATTCAATAAAGTCAGAAGTCCTAGTGCGTCCACCGACTCCGTCTTCTGGGATAATAATGTCATACAAGCGGTTAGTTACTAGCAAATCTATATCCCAATTGACTTTAAGTTTTGGGAATACATATTCTTCGGCAGTTTTAACAGCATCTACAATTATCTCCCTACTATCAGAAAGATTACCATTAGCTTCTGTAAGCAGTATGTTTACCTTGTACATAATTAAATTATATCATAATCAGTGATGTTTTAATTGCTATATATTACGCGCATCTTCATTTGGTGAGCCGGGAGGGACTCGCACCGTTAGGTCCGAGTTCCGACCAACAAAAAACCTCCAACGGAGGATTTGGTGAGCCGGGAGGGACTCGAACCCTCGACACTCTGCTTAAGAGGCAGATGCTCTAACCAGCTGAGCTACCGGCCCAAACACCTACTTATTATATCACTTATTCCAAAAAAATAAAGACCTTCATAGTAGATGTAAACCCCTCATATAGCTAAACTCTACTTTACCCTACTATTAGTCATGGTATAATATGAATTATTAAAAAAAGGAGGATATTATGTGTGGGATTGTGGGGTATATTGGCGATAAAAACGCGCAGAGTTTTTTGATCTCTGGCCTAAAAAGACTAGAATACCGAGGTTATGATTCTGCTGGCATTGCCACCTTGTCGGAAAAAGGTAAGGCTACCCTAATCCGTGCCAAAGGCAAAATCGCCAATCTGGAAGAAAAAGTCGCTAAAAACAAACGTAGCGATACAACCGGCATCGGTCACACCAGATGGGCCACGCACGGTGAACCGAGCGAGAAAAACGCTCATCCGCACAAGGCGGGCTCGATTTATCTAGTTCATAATGGTATTATCGAAAACTACAAGGCCATAAAAGAGCATCTAAAAGATCACGAGTTTAAGTCCGATACCGACACCGAGGTTCTGGCGGCGCTAATTAATTCATTTTATTCAGACGGCAAACATTCTTTAGCCGATGCCGTGGTGCAGGCTTTAAAGCTTGCAAAAGGTACTTATGGCATTGCTGTTATTTCCGAAAACAACCCAGACGAAATCATCGTAGCAAGAAGCGGCTCACCTCTTGTGATTGGCGTAGGGAACGGCGAAACCCTAATCGCCTCAGACGCATCAGCCCTAGTCGGTCACACTAAAAACGCAATCTACCTTAAAGACGGAGAGATCGCAAGAGTTACAAAGGATAGCATCGAGGTTAAAACCCTAAACTCCGAGCCTGTTTCGGCCAAGGTCGAAGAAATCGAAACCAATCTTGCTGCCATCCAAAAAGGTGGCTACGACCACTTCCTTCTAAAAGAAATCATGGAGCAACCAGATTCACTAGCAGAAACTTTGCGTGGTAGAATCGACGCAAAAAACGGCACCGTAACCCTGGGTGGCCCCGGATTATCGGAATCAGAATTAAGGCGGATTAGTCACCTTGTTATTGTAGGCTGCGGCACGGCCTACTATGCTGGCGTTCTAGCTGGTTATTATATCGAACAATTTACTCCGGGTATCACAATCGAACCAGTTATTGCTTCGGAGTATCGTTATAAGCAGTCCTATCTTCCCGAAAACTCCTTAGCACTAATCGTATCTCAGTCTGGCGAAACAGCCGATACCTTGGCTTGCCTTCGCGAAATTAAAAAACAGGGAATTAAGACTATTGGTATTGTAAACGCAATTGGTTCAACCATTGCGCGCGAGGTTGATGGTGGCACCTACGTTCACGTTGGCCCCGAAATTTCCGTGGCTTCAACCAAGGCCTTTACCTCTCAAGTGATCGCTATGGTGATGTTTGGGATTACGATGGCGCAGGCGAAGGGAGTCAAGAATACGATTTTGCGCCCCTATATTAACGAAATTGCTAAGCTTCCAACAGAAATCAAAAAGGTTCTAGATGGCTCCGCAGATCAGATTAAGAAAATCACCAAAAAATACACTAAATACGAACATGGTATTTATCTAGGGCGAGACGTAGCCTATCCAACAGCGATGGAGGGAGCCCTTAAAATGAAGGAAATCTCTTATCTTGATGCTAACGCCTACGCTTTTGGTGAGTTAAAACACGGCCCGCTAGCCTTGGTGGACGATAGATTCTTTGAGGTGGCAATTTTGCCAAAAGGCCATCTGTACGACAAAGCAATTTCTAACGTCCAAGAGGTCTTGGCTAGGGGTGGCCACATGGTTGTATTTACTAATGAAGATTCCTTTGATCTACCAGTAGAGAATGTTGTAAAAATTACAACACAATTAGAGATATTTGCGCCGATCTTGATGAATATTCTGTCGCAACTTTTTGCCTATAACATGGCCGTAGCAAAAGGCAACAACGTGGACCAACCCAGAAACCTAGCTAAATCCGTAACGGTAGAATAAAAAAATACGGGCGAGATTTAATAAAGCGCTAAGCCAACCTTTAAAATTTCGCCCACCATGGTATAATATACTTATGCGGAAAAAGTCCGACTACATTTTGAGATTAGTGCTGATTATCGGAGATGCAGTAGCATTGATTTTGTCATTTGCAATGGCGTATTTTATCCGCGTCCATGTGGATCCGCGCCCCTATACCTTTAATTCTCAGATGTTAAACTTTACCACTACGGTAGCATTTTTATTGCCAATCATGTTAATCATTTTGGCGGCTCTAGGGCTCTACCGTAAAAATATCTTTCTTGGTAAATCTAAACTACCAGAAATCGGAAGACTAGCGCTAGCCGCAGTTTTGTCGGTTGCCGCCTTAATAGTCTACGGATTCTTTAAAGAAGATAATTTATTCCCAGTTAGAATTATGGCCTTAACCTCAGTTATTCTTTCATTTGCATTTTTGGCCGCAGAAAGAATGATTGTACGGGTGATAATTCGAATTATCTTTAAAAAGGATTACGCCACTAAAAGAGCAATCATTATCGGCAATAACAAAAGCACCGAGTATCTATCTAGTTTTATCGCTTCTAGTCCCGAATCCGGATATCGCTTGGCCGGCATTGTGGCTGGAAAAAAATTTATCCCAAGCGACCTCACAAAAAAACAATACCCATCCCTTAAGGATGCTCTAAAAAAATCTCGGCCCGATGTAATCTTTCAAACCGACGAAAAATCCACAGAATACGTTTATAAGCAATCTGTTAAGCACCATTTATTATACTATTTTGTGCCAAGCGAAACTGCCCTCTCGGCGCATTTTGGCGAGCTCGAACTAATCGGAAACACTCCGGCCGTCATGGTAAAAATCACTCCTCTAAGCGGCGGATATGCAGTTACTAAACGAATCTTTGATATCGTCTTTAGCTTAGTGGCAATTATTCTTGCATCAATTCCGATGCTGATTATTTGGCTGGTGCTAAAAATAAGCGATATTAAGCACTCCCCCATTTATATAGACGAAAGGCTAACCAGATACAATCAAAAATTTAGATGCTATAAATTTAGATCAATGAAATCCGAATTTAGTGGCATGACCCCAGAAGAGGCATTTACGAAAATGGGCAAACCCGAGTTAATTAAAAAATACCGCGACGGCGGAGATTATCTTAAAAACGACCCACGAGTTACTAAGTTTGGCCATTTTATCCGCAAGACCTCTATAGACGAATTGCCGCAGCTCTTTAATATCTTAAAGGGCGACATCTCGCTCATCGGGCCGCGTGCGTTGCTTCCGGGTGAGCTAAGAGATTATGGCGACAGGTCGCTGATTCTAAGCGTTAAATCTGGACTTACTGGTCTCGCTCAGGTTTCGGGACGGCGTGATATACCGTTTGAAGAAAGGCGCGCTCTTGATATTTATTATGTCAAAAACTGGTCTCTGATGTTAGATTTACAAATCTTCTTTAGAACCATCGCAGCCGTATTAAAAAGAGATGGAGCAAAATGAAAGTTGCAATAGTATGTGATTGGCTAACCAATGTAGGCGGAGCCGAGAAGGTAATTTTAAGAATTCATAAACTTTTCCCAAAGGCGCCAATTTATACTTCCCAGTACGACCCGAAGGGAATAGACTGGTTTAATGATGCCGACGTCAGAACCGGCTGGATGCAAATACTACCTAAAAGGATGCGGCGGTTTTGGGGTCCGTTTAGACAAAAGTATTTTGAAAAACTAAATCTATCCGGATACGATCTCGTAATATCGGTAACCGGCGCAGAGGCAAAGGCTGTTAAAGTGCCAGACGGAATCCATATCTCATATTGTCACGTGCCCACTCAGTATTATTGGCAAATGTACGATGACTATGTAGAAAATCCAGGTTTTGGTATTTTAAATCCTATTGTAAGGTTTTTCTTTAAGCTGATGGTAAAGCCTCTAAGAAAGGCTGACTACAAATCCGCACAAAATCCAGATTATTTTGTGACCATTTCTGATTATGCTAGAGAGATGATTAAAAAATACTACAATCGAGAATCGGTAGTGATTCATCCACCAGTAGAAATTAAGGATTTCTCGGTGCAAAACGCTAAAGATATCAGCGTGGAAGACTATTACGTAGTTACTTCGAGGCAGGTAAACTGGAAGAGAATCGATCTCGCTGTTAAAGCCTGCCTTAAAACCAAGAAGAAACTTCTTGTAATTGGTGGCGGCCCAGAGCATAACAAATTAGTAAAGATGGCTCAAGGCTCTAACTTTATAGAATTTTTGCCAATTATGGGCAAAAAAGATTTAGCGGAGCATCTAAAAAAAGCCAAAGGCTATCTGTTTCCTAGCATGGAACCATTTGGAATCGCACCGGTAGAAGCTTTAGCTGCCGGCTGCCCAGTAATAGCGTTTGGTGAAGGCGGCGCCAAAGATTATGTCATCGAAGGAAAAAACGGAATCACTTTTAAAAAACAAACCAGCAAGTCTCTAGCCAGTGCTATTTTAAGATTTGAAAAAATGAAATTCGACAGGGCAAAAATCGCCAAAACTGCCGATAATTTTGACGAAAAGAGATTTGACAAAGAACTAAAAGACTTTATCAAAAAATGTGAGCAGGAAAAAAAGGGTGAAAAAACTGTTTAGATTTTTAATTTGTGCCATGCCGGCAGCTTTATATTTTTCGTATTTTCCATTAATCCATTTTGGCGAAAATGAATCCATGAACTTTGAGATTTCATTACCGCTTATCTGGTTAGTTGCATTTGATCTAACGACAGCTTTAATGTCTTTTCGCGAAAAAGATTTTTGGCGGGGGATTATAAAACATTGGTATTGGCTGCTTCTTCCTATTTGGCTTAGTTTATCTGCAATCTGGTCACTTAATGTAGTCAGAGGCCTTATAACCGCTATCATTTTATGGCTGATTTATCTTGCTATTTATGGTTTTTATTATTACAAAAACTTATTCAAAAAAGAATGCCGCACTAAGTTTTGGCAAGTTTTCTATGGCAGTACGATTATAGTTTGCGCATGGTGTTTTGTGCAGTGCATCCTAGATTTAGCGGGAATTAGTAGAGAATACACCTTGATGTGCGCTGGATGCACGTACTCTATGTTTGGATTTCCTCATCCAAATGGATTTGCGATTGAGCCCCAATTTATGGGCAATCTGTTGCTCGCTCCGATAATAACACTAGTATATTTTATTATAGAAGGCGGCGCATTTGCTGGTTTTAAAAAAGTCGCTTCCGCTCAAAAAACCACTTCCGCTCAAAAAACCAATGTCTCTGCTATCATCGCTAATCATCGTACGGCGGCAAAGTTGACACTATTATTCCTCTTTCTCGCAACACTATTTTTAACTTTTTCTCGTGGTGCAATCTATGCATTTACCGTTTCAATAATCTTTATGTCCACATTCGTAATCGTGCGCGAACAAAAAATCACAAGAAAAAAAGTAGCTGGGCGCGTTGGCTTAACTTGGCTAATAACTGTAATTGCGTTTTTGTTTACACTGAATCTTCAGGGAATAATGTCGGCCACCTCGCCAACCAGCGACACTTATCAAGATGGCGTAGCCAAAGTGCTAAATCATTTGTCACTTGGCAAAATCGACATTAGAACTAGCGAAAAAGAAAACTCAGACGAATTCAACACTTCAGACGAGTATACGCAATCAGATGATTATAGACAATCCAATGAATATTCCAAAGAAGACAAAGCCGAAGAAAGTAGTGCCACCCAAAAAGCGGTCTTCGATGGCTACGTTGCAGAATCCACCAATGCCAGATTGTATTTAAGTGATGCAGCCATGCAATCCTGGAACAAAGATACTAGAACGATGCTATTTGGCGTTGGCCTGGGCGGGGCTGGGCAAGCAATTTTTGCAAATGGATTTGTCCTAAATCCAAAAGAAATCGTACAAAACCAATATGTTAGCTTACTTCTTGAATCCGGATTAGCGGGAGTGGCTCTACTAATATTTACATTGGGCCTGATCTTAAGATTGATCTGGAAAAAATGTAATATTCTGTCGCCGATGCTGCTAGCGCAAATAGTCGCATATGGAGTCACGCTTTGCTTTTTTGCCGGTCTAGCCAATGCCCTGCAGATCTATTTATTAACCGGATGGTTAATAGTTTTCGTCCTGCTTTTTCAAGAAGCAAAACCAAATAAATCTGAGACCATTGACTAATAAGTATAAGTATGATATAATAAAACAATTGGCTACCACACCACGCACCTAAAGAGACTGGAGGGCATTGTGAAGAACTTCAAGGTAAGAGACATTGTCATGGGCTTTGCAATCTGTTTAAGCATGGTCCTGTCCGTCACTTGCCTCGTTCTTGGGGCAAGAGCTGCCAAGGCGGCAAAACTGATTGATCAGGCGTACGCTCAGATTGAGCGGCCGGAGACAATCACGAAGGATCAGCTTAGGGAGATTTACGACTCCTTCCGCTGGTGCGCGCCCCTTAATAGCAAGACCAGCGCGAGGGCGCAGGAAATCATAGAAGTAGTGAAGTATGTACGCTACCTCCGTGATCATGGTTTCAGAAAGGGGGAGATTACGTACTACGACGGAGTATTCCGGATAGACAACGTCTCCCTTGAGTCCTACTACGGGCCGTACTACGCATCCGCACCCTTCAGCTAGTCTCTGTTTAAGCCCCGAGGCGCTACGGCGTTTCGGGGCTTTTGCCTTATTTAAAGTTAAATGCTTTTACGGAAGAAATTGGTATTATAAATCTCGGCGCCATGATTTTTATAAAACTCTTGCGCTTTCTCGCGACCCTCACCACACGTAAAAACGAGGTTATTGCAACCTTTTTCGTTGCACCATTTTAGCATTTCATCCCAAAGCGCGCTGCCCACCCCCTTGCCGCGAACAGAAGAATCCGTAACAAAATCCTCAAGGTAAGCATTTTTTCTCGTAATAGGACCCATAGTTACGGAAAGCGTAGCAATTCCGATAATACTACCATCGTCATTCGTAGCAAGCAGCATATCATGATAAGGCGAATCAATAAGATCCTTAAACCACTTTTCGGGAATTTCACCACGATCTTTGCCACTACGAGAAAGCTGAATTAAAAGCTCCCGAATTCGGTTAGCAACTTCCAAAGAATAGCTATTTAATCTTGTTATTTTCATTTATAATACCTCCATAAGTTTGATTTTTAATTCTTCTGCTAAATCAGAAATAACTTTTTCGTCTTCGCCCCAAATCGTGATGCGAATTAGTGGTTCCGTACCAGATGGGCGAACCAGCAGGCGCCCATTCATTTTGGCTAATTTTTCGTTAAACTCTAACAACAAATTCTTAGCCTCATCTTTTTCCTTCAGCGATTCTTTTTGCTCGGGAGTAGCGGTCATATTAACAATAACCTGGGGATATTTTGTCATCGAAGAAGCCAGGGAATGGAGCGATCTATCAGACTCGGAGACGGTTTTTGAAACAGTAAGCGCAGTAAGCAAACCATCGCCAGTTGGCTGCCCCGGCAAGATAATGTGTCCAGACTGCTCTCCGCCAATCTTTATATTTTTCTCGCGCATAGCAGCGGCCACGTTTGAGTCCCCTACAGCGGTAATTTCAGCCTTAATATCATGCTCCTTGGCCCAATTTAAGAGCCCCTGATTCGTCATTACAGTGGTAGCGACCGCGCTAAGCTTAAGATGCTCAGCTAAAACAACGATAATTTGGTCTCCGTCAACTTCCTCGCCTCTTTCATCAATCATTAAGCATCGGTCACCATCACCGTCAAAAGCGGCACCAAAGTCTAGATGGTTTTTTATAACTAATTCTTTTAGTGTCTCTAGATGCGTGCTCCCACAATCTTGATTAATAGAAGTTCCGTAGCTTGCATTGTCGTGAATAATCTGGACTGATGCGCCAAGTTTTTCAAAAACAGTCTTACCTACTACGCTAGTGGCCCCATTAGCGCAGTCTAAGCCAATCTTGAGCCCACCAAAATCCGCCGGCGAAACGTAGTTTATTAAATGCTCGCAGTATAATTGCAAAGCTTCGTTATGTAAATCTTCACGCAGTGTAGCTGAAACCAAATCGTAAGTTGGTCCGCCCGCAATAACATTTTCGATTGTCTCGCAGCCAGCCTCGGACAGTTTAATTCCGCCATCTACTCCACGTTCAAAAATTTTAATTCCATTATCAGTGTAGGGATTATGGGAGGCAGTCACATCAATCGCAAAGTCAAATCCCATCTCAAAAAAACAGTAGCAAATCGCAGGAGTGGGTAAAACTCCAGCATTGGCATATTCTACGCCAAAAGTTTCTAGCGCGGTTTCAAGCTCCGCCAAAATCCATTCGGAAGATTCACGGGTGTCGCCCGCAATTAAAACCTTAATTCCATCGCCAGCATATTTTACTAAACCCTCCACAATTGCCGCTACAAAATCCGGCGTAAACTTTTCTGCTTTTTGACGGATACCGTCGGTTCCAAAGTATTTCATTTAGCTCCTTTCTATTAATTTGGATATTACTTCTATCGTTAGTTTTACGTCCTCCACCGTGCTCCCACGAGATAAATCGGCAAGCGGCATCTTGAAGCCTTGAATTATCGGCCCACCGCAGGTAAATCCACCAAATCTTTCTAGCGATTTATATAAAAGATTGCCAGAATTAAGATCTGGCACAATTAAAACATTAGCCTCACCCTTTACGGCCGAATCGGGAAACTTTTTAAGGCTAATCTCTGGATCTATAGCTGCATCTAATTGCATCTCCCCATCGATAACCCAATCGGGATGGTTTTTGCGAATCTTTTCTATTACATATTTAATTTTTAGAAGGTCTGGATTCTTGCCGCCACTACCGTTAGTAGAATAAGAAAGCATAGCGATAATGGGCAAAGCTCCAGAAAAAGCGGAAAAAGTGTACGCGGTATCTTCTACTATAGTGTAGAGTTGCTCGCGGCTAGGAAGCTTATTAACGCCACCATCGGCAAGGGCTAGCAACTGCTCGCCTTTACGGCAGATAAAACAACTAGAAAAGTAGCTTGATTTTAGCGGTAAATTATCTTTATAAACAAGCAAGACATCGCGCGAGGCATAATCGAGCCCAGTAATCATGCTATCGGCCTGGCCATTTTTTAATAGATTAGTTGCATGCTTTAAACTATTTGCAGTGATAAACTCAATTTTTGGGAAGCTCTTAATTGCCTCTTTGATGATAGGGCTATTAAGCTCTGGCGCCACAACTCTCATAAAACGATTATAGCACAGCTAAAATGGGAATATGATACAATAAAATCAGCTAATGCTTAAACTGAAAGGAAAAAATGGTATTATCAAGTAAAGTTAATCAGGTAGAAAGTTTGGGTGGCATGAGTTCTAGCGGAAGTGCGAGTTTTTCGTCTGACCCTTTTGCCAACATCCAGCTCACAATGTTGTTAGTAGCTGCTGTTATAGCCTTGATTGCTGCAATTTTGCTATTTACATTAATCGTGCAAAGGAAAAAACCGTTTAAAGGCAAATTTGCAAATTGGTTAAGAGAATACTTAAATTTTCGTTCCATTTTGATTGCTGGAATTATGAAATTCTCGTATCTTTTCTTATCGGCGTTTTTGACCGTAATGAGCATCGTAGTGATGTGTAGTGGCAAGGAAGAAACGGTACTGCCGATGATTTTGGCCGGTCTCGCTTTGCTGATTTTTGGCAATATCTTGTTAAGAATTATTGCCGAAATGACAATGGCTATCATTGTAATGTGGGAAAACACCTCAGATATTAGGTTGATAATGGCAAAAAAGGAAGAACCAGCCGAGATAAAAGAGCCAAAAAATCCAGCAGAGCCAGAAGCACCAGTAAAGCCAGAGGTTTTGGCGCAAACTACCGAACCACAAGCACCAGAATCACAAACTTCTGAACCGCAAACTCCCGCCGCGTAGTTTTCGAGCACAAAAACACCCCCAATAGTGCGGGGGTGTTTTTTGCTGTCGGTTACTTATCTACAATTTCGCCTTCGATCGGCTCCTCTTTGTCTTTTTTGTCTTTCTTTTCGCCTTCGGACTTGCCTTCTTCCTCAGCGTTTGCTTGGTAGAGCTTAGCGCCAATTGGCATAATTTTCTCGGATAGCTCCTTCTCGGCAGATTCCAACTGGTCTTTGTCGGATTTTTCATCGTTTAGAACCTTCTTAGCTTCCTCAATCGCCTTTTTAATAGTATCCTTATCCTCGTCGCTAATTTTATCCTTATATTCGTTAGGCATCTTTTCGGCGTGATAGATGGTGTTTTCTAGGTGGTTTTTAGCATCGATTTTTTCGCGCTTCTTCTTATCTTCCTCTGCGTGTGCCTCGGCCTCTTTTTGGGCTTTTTCGATCTCTTCTTTACTCATGCTGCCAGGCTTTTCGATGGTTATAGATTGCTCTTTGCCGGTGCCTTTGTCTTTGGCAGCAATATGCATAATACCATTAGCGTCAATCGTAAAGGTCACCTCAATCTGAGGAATACCACGTGGCGCAGGCGCAATGCCATCCAGGATAAAGCGGCCGAGCGATTTGTTATCGGCAGCAAATTCGCGCTCACCCTGCAAAACGTGGATTTCTACCTGGGGTTGATTATCGGCAGCGGTAGAAAAGACCTGAGACTTAGTGACGGGAATAGTGGTGTTGCGGTCGATTAGAGGTGTACGAATACCACCTTCGGTCTCAATCCCAAGAGTCAAAGGAGTTACGTCTAGAAGCACAATGTCCTTAAAATCACCTTGCATCGAACCAATTTGTACGGCGGCACCAAGAGCTACAACCTCATCTGGATTAACACCTTGCATCGGCTCCTTGCCAAAGATCTTTTTAACCTTTTCCACTACAGCTGGCATACGGGTCATGCCACCGACCATTACGATCTCATCAATATCTTTAGTGGTAAGTTTGGCGTCCTTCAAAGCCTTTTCGACTGGCTTCTCTAGGCGATCAATTAACTCCGCCACGAGTTCCTCGAGCTTGGCTCTAGTCAAAGTATATTCAAAGTGCTTTGGCCCATCAGCATCAGCGCTAAGGAAGGGAAGATTAATATCCGTGCTAGTACTAGAGCTAAGTTCCTTCTTGGCCTTTTCGGCTTCGTCCTTAACGCGCTGCATCGCAGCAGGATCATTTTTGATATCAATACCAGATTCCTTCTTAAACTCATCAACCAAATAGTTGACGATGATATTGTCAAAATCTTCACCACCAAGGTGAGTATCACCGTTGGTAGAGAGCACCTCAAAGACCCCGTCGCCAATATCTAGGATAGAAACATCAAAGGTACCACCACCAAGGTCAAAGACTGCGATTTTCTCATCTTTGTTAGAATCAATACCATAAGCCAGAGCAGCAGCAGTCGGCTCATTAATGATACGCTTAACTTCAAGCCCGGCGATTTTGCCAGCATCCTTAGTAGCTTGGCGCTGAGAATCGTCAAAATACGCAGGTACTGTAATGATGGCCTCGGTCACAGGCTCGCCCAAAAACGCTTCAGCATCGGCTTTGATTTTAGAAAGAATCATAGCTGAAATTTCTTCGGCGGTATATTCTTTGCCATCCATTTCTACGGCCACGCTCTGGCCTTTTTTGACAATCTTGTAAGGGCTGATTTCGATATCGCGCTGGACCTCTTTATCTTCGAATTTGCGGCCAATCAGGCGCTTAATACCATAGATGGTGTTTTTAGGATTAGTTACGCGTTGGCGCTGCGCAACTTTACCTACCAGCCTCTCGCCTTTTTTAGTAACAGCCACCACGGAAGGTGTGGTGCGATCGCCCTCGGCGTTAGTAATTATTTCTGGCTTGCCAGCTACCATGTATGCAAATGCACTGTTGGTGGTGCCAAGGTCAATTCCAATCATTTTTGACATATTTTCCTCACTTTCTTTAGTTTGTTAGCACTCGCACATGTAGAGTGCTAATCTACCCTCTATTGTAGCGCACTGGCACTCACATGTCAATAGTGCCAGAACTGGGGTGGAGTAAATATTTTTCGAAAATCTGTTTTTTATTCTTTTTATGCTAAAATAGTATTATGGATAAAGCTAAATATATAATGGCAGGAGGTTTAGTACTAACAACTATTATTTCTAGCCTCATGCTTTCCTCTTCAACCTCCGCCGACACCACCACGGTAGAAGCCAGTGTCTCCGTTCCAGAATCATGTTCTCTTTCTGGTACTGGCACAAATTCTCATAATGCAGATATAGCAAATGGTACCTATCAAAGCGGTATTGGCACTACTACGTTAAAAGCTATGTGTAACGATAGCGGTGGTTTTGCTATATATGCCATAGGTTTTACTAACGAAGAATATACAGGAACCGACCATACTAAACTAATAGGCGTCAGTAATGGCCAAAAGATTACTACCGGTACTTCTACTAGTGGTGCTACCTCAAACTGGGCTATGAAACTAGAAACCAGTAGCGGTGCCGCTTATCCCATTACATTAGATAATGGCTATGGTAGTTATACTGCGGTACCAGATACCTATACCAAAGTAGCTCATAGAGCTACCGGTACAGACGTAGGCTCATCAGCTACTGGTTCAGTTCTTACCACTACCTATGCAGCCTACATCTCTAGCGACCAAATAGCAGACACTTATAGTGGTAAGGTGAAGTATACATTAGTACATCCATCAACCGAAACACCAACAACACCTCAGGCTACTCAATCAGGCAAAATTTGCTACTATCCAAATGGTGGCAATGTTGAAGGTACTATGGGCTGCCAAGCTATAACGTCAAGCGATACATCTGTCACTCTTCTAGCCTCTAACTTCTCCCGTACAGGTTATGGTTTTGCTGGTTGGAGCACCACTTATGATTATTCAACCACTGGCGATGATGTATATTTCTATGGCCCACAAGAAGATATTACTTTTACAGCAGGACAGTATACTGGCAATAATCCAGGATTATCACTATATGCTATTTGGGTTAAATCAAAAGGTAACTTCCAAGACTCAGCTAAGACTACTTCTGTCTGTAATAGCCTCACAGCCGCTAGTACTAGTGGCACTAGAACCCTCGCCAGTATCTCGGCTCTTACAGACGCAAGAGACAATCAAACTTACGCCATAGCTAAACTAGCAGATAGTAAATGTTGGATGATAGAAAACCTAAGACTAGATAACACAGCTGAATTAACTCTAGCTAACACTAATAATCCACTAAATGACGGCACAAATGTCACGCTAAAGCATAACTATACCGACACAGACACTTATAACACTCTTTCCGCTACATCTAGTGTAGCCTACGATGCTGATACTGCCCCAGACGGATGGTGCACGTCAATCTCTGCTGCTTGCTATGATCAATCTAGGCTTAGAACTGATAATACTGCAAATAGAGCTACATATACTTCCGGCCAAACCGTATCTAGCCAAGACGCTAATTTATATTCATATGGTAACTATTATAACTGGTATTCTGCCACGGCGGGCAATGGCACCTATAGCAAATCTAGTGGAGAAGTGGCGGGCGACTTATGCCCAACTGGCTGGAAATTACCATATGGTAAGAGTTCTGGTAATGGCAATACTCCAGGCGGATTTTACTATCTAAACTATAAAATCAATAATGATTCAGATGTCACAAACGCAGATGCTAGTAAAAAGCTCAGAGCCTACCCAAACAACTTCATTTATTCTGGCAACGTTTACGGCGGCTCGGTGAACTATCGTGGCTCCGTCGGCTACTATTGGCCCTCTACGGCGTACTCTAGCGCCAACGCCTACAGCCTGCTCTTCAACAGTAGCGGCGTCATCCCAGGCATAAACAGCGGCCTCAAGTACTACGGTTGGCCTGTCCGCTGCGCTGTCTCTAGTGCTTAGGAGTGGTAGTTCGTGCCGTTCTAGCCCTAGAAACGCTCAGGGGTTCGTCCAAGCGAACTAATGAAATGAATTTCTTGAATTCTCAAAAACCTTATGGTAATATTAGAATATAAAACAAAAGGATATCGATATGCCAGATGATAATACTAAACCTACACCCGTAAATCCACCAGCGAATGATAGCGCTGCGGCTCCTTCCGCAGTCCCTAGCGCCTCGCCATCAGAAATTCCCGCCATTCCTCCTACCCCAACAGCTCCCGATCCAGCAATAGCAGACTCTGCCGAGGCCGAGGATATCAAATCTAAAGTTACTCACGCCATCGCCGATTCGCAAAACGTCTTAGTGGCTCTCTCCAGCGACCCATCGGTAGACGAAATGGCAGCCGCTATCGGCCTGTCACTATATCTTGATCGTTTAGGCAAGCGCGCTACGGCCATTTATTCCGGCTCTACTCCTAACGCCCTAGAATTCTTAAAGCCAGAGGATACCTTTGAGCCGTCTGCAGACACTCTGCAGGATTTTGTTGTAGCTTTAAATAAAGAAAAAGCCGACCACGTGCGTTGCAAGGTCGACGGCGACTTTGTTAAGCTATTTATCACCCCGTATCGCGCTAGGGTTTCCGAAGACGATTTAGAGTTTTCCTACGGTGATTATAACGTTGATCTAGTGTTAGCTCTTGATGTGGCTAACGGTATCGACCTTGACTCGGCTCTCCGTGAACACGGCCGCATCATGCATGATGCTTCAATTATTAATATTACCACTGGCAATCCTGGCAAATTTGGCGAAATCGAGTGGAGCGATAAGGGCGCTAGCTCGGTCTCCGAAATGCTTGCCGATTTGATCATTACTATGAACGTAAAAGAAAAACTCTCCGGAGAAGAAGCCACGGCATTTTTGACCGGTATAGTTGCTGCTACGGACCGTTTTTCTACTGCCGCTACCACTTCTAAAACGATGAACGTCGCCTCTAAACTAATGGAGCTAGGCGCAAATCAACAATTGATCTCTCAAAACATCACCGATGATATCGAGAACGAAATGTTTGGCGTTCTTCCAACATTAAAGCCAAAAGAAGAAAAAGATAGCCTAACAAATATCGATATTGACCACGAAAATGATGATGAGCCATCCGACAAGAGTAAGCCCGAATCAGCCGATAGCGACAAAAAAGACGATTCTTCTAAAACCGAGTCATCTGCTTCGCCAGAATCCACATCATCCGATGATGGTCCCATGAGCCAAGAAAGTAGCCTGCTGGCCGATCTTCAACAAGCAGCGGCAAGCTTGGCGCAGGCCGGAGACGAGACGATTCCTGCTCCAGAATCCGAGCCTATCAAGATAGACAGTTCAAAACCTACAGAGGATCCGTTTGCGCCTATTGACGAAGAAACTCCAACAGTAACTTTAGGGAAAGAAGCCTTTGAAGAAAAAGAATCCGATAAACGTGATTATAATAAAATGATGGACGAGGCTCTAGATAATACTGGTGTTACTCCAGTTACGGATGCTACCTCTACTACGGATACCGCTCCAGCTATGGATGTCGCTCTAGCTATGGATGTCGCTCCTGCCACAGATGCTGCTCAGCCAGTCACGCCTGGACTAACCAATCCCGCCGCAATGAGTGCACCAGATGTGCCATCCGCCCCAGAAATAAATGGAGTCCCAGAGATTGATTACGCTCCCGTTTCGAGTTCGCCGGTAACTCCTCCGGATTCGCCAATTTTGCCACCGCCGCCAGCCCCACCTATTGATGAAAATATGTTTACCCCAATGGAGGAACCTATTAGTCCTGCATCAATCCCATCGATAGATAACCAGCCCGATGCCAATCCGGTATCATCATCGCCGATCATCGATCAGCCTAAAGCCACATCGGAGCCAGAAGTGCCTACTACTCCATCCCTTGGCGCTCAACCTGCCATGCAAGATCAAATCTATAATGCTCAAGCTAATGACCCTGGCGCCTTTAAAATCCCAGGACTTTAGTCTTGATTTTCTCTAAAAAGTAAAGTATAATATAAAAAGAGTGGATTCGTAGCTCAGTTGGTTAGAGCGCTGCCCTGTCACGGCAGAGGTCGCGAGTTCGAGTCTCGTCGGATCCGCCACTAGAAATTCGCACCGTAAATATAGGGCGAATTTTTTGTTTTTTCGCACGTATGGTATAATGAGCTTATGGTAAAAAAAGGCGATACTCTAGTAGAAGTAACCCTAGCGGTTGGTATTTTTTCTATGATCGCCATCGCCATAGTTGCAGTAATGAGTAACGGCGTCGCTAGTGCCCAAACGGCCCTTGAGACAACTCTAACCAGGGAAGAGATTGATACTCAGGCCGAGGCTATACGTTTTATCCATTCTTCCTATATCGCTAACGTTAATCAAAAAGAGAATCCGTATGCAGAACTATGGAATGCAATAGTAGATAAAGCCAAAACGTTCGAGCTAGCCCCCGAAGATTCAGAAATCCAATCAGTAGTACAATTCAACCCGTCCAGTTGTGAAGATTTATATAATCCTACCACCAGTCAAACTATTGGCCATGCCTTTATTATTAACCCTCGAAAACTGGCGAGCCTCAATGACCCTAGCAAGGTGGTTATTAGCCAAAGCCAAGACTCAAACATGTTTAGGCCAGCCTCAACCTATCCACGCTTAGTGTATACCGACAAAACCAATGATGGAGAAGGACTACTAGAAAGAAAGGAAGAACTCTTTAGTGTAGAAGGAATCTACGTAATCGCCGTAAAGGATAATAATACAACTGCGATTGGCAACGATAAAAGTTCTGCCTTCTACGATTTTTATATTCGTACTTGCTGGTATGGCAACAAATCTAGCGATGCGTCCACTATCTCAACCGTAATGCGTCTATACGACCCAAATATAGTATCTGATAATTCTAATTAGTATCAGAGTGGAATTTTTCGTGAATCTCGCGCAGATGTTTATCTGTTACATGGGTATATATCTGAGTAGTAGAAATATCGGCATGCCCGAGCATGGATTGTACCGACCTAATGTCTGCCCCATTCATTAGTAAATCTGTGGCAAAAGAATGTCTAAGCGTATGAGGCGAAACGTGCTTAGTGATTCCAGCTAGTCTTGCGTATTTTTCGACAACCCTTTCAACCGACCTTGCGGTCATCCGGCGAAAATTACCAGAAGTATCTACGGCTTGTTGATTTCTAGAATTATTAAGAAAGAGCGCCGGCAAAAAATCCGTACGGGCATCAAGATAGTCTTGCACTCTATCGGCGCAGGCTTTACTGATAAAAATCGGCCGGTCTTTGCTGCCCTTACCCCGCACCACAAACTCGCGTTTTTTTAGATTGATTGAATCACGGTTAAGTCCAACTAGCTCGGAAACCCTTAACCCTCCAGAATAGAGTAACTCAATTATTGCCCTATCCCTTAATCCTGATTCTGTAGATAAATCAATTTGTGTTAATATGTCCTCCACTTCGTCAAAATGTAAAAACGTGACCTGTTTGCGATGCACGTGTGGCAAATCAACTAGGGAAGGATCGAGCGATTTGATATCGCGCCTTGCCAAATACTTCAAAAATCCCCTTAAGGCAATCAGGTGATACGCTTGAGTAATTGTTTTTAAATCATCTTTGCCATTTTCTGAGCCATAACGATTTAACTTGATGCGGTATTTTCTAAGAAGCTCTTTAGTAATGTCGCTAGGTTTTAGCTCATCCTTACCAGTTATTTCAAGTGCAATCTCAACAAACCTTTCAAGATAAAGCCTATAGTTTTCAACCGTTTTCTTGCTACGCCCAGACTCTACTTCTAGGTGTTCCAAAAAATCATTTATTAAATCATAAATATCCATGTGATTATTTGCAGAGCCTGTAGGCATCACGTATAATCATGATTTCTTCATTAGTTGGTTCAACGTAAACTGGTATTGTCGAATCTTCTGCAGTAATAATTCCACTGGTTATTTCTTTAAAGCTTGCGATTGCGTCATTTACTTCGCGGTTAATTTTGATTCCTAGCGGAGCCAAACCTTCGATAATTGACTCGCGAGTTTCGGATCCATTTTCAAGCACACCTGCGGTAAACACGATAGCATCCACCTTGCCGTTTAGCTCTAGGTAGTACTCTGCGATATAACGATCAATGCGGTCAACGTACATATCGAGCGCTAGTCTTGCATTTTCGTCTCCTTCCGCAATGGCTTTTTCTACGTCACGGTTATCATTAAATCCGCAAATTCCTAGTAGGCCAGATTTTTTGTTCAAAGCTTCGTCTATTTCGGCGTACGTCATGCCCGATTCATCAATCATGTATTTTATAATTGACGGATCAATCGAGCCGGATCTAGTTCCCATCATTAATCCATCAAGAGGCGTTAGACCCATTGTGGTGTCAAAACTTTTTCCATCTTTAACGGCCGTAATACTAGCTCCCGAACCAACATGGCAAACAATTAAATTAATCTTTTCTTTACCAAGCTTTTTTTGCATTACCTCGGTAATGTATTTGTGACTCGTTCCATGGAAGCCATATTTTCTGACGCCGAATTTTTCGTACCATTCCATTGGCACGGGATACATGTACTGGACCTTTGGGATTGTTTGGTGAAATGCAGTATCAAACACTGCAATTTGAGCAGCATTAGGCAAAGCTTTTTGCATTGCTTTTATCCCAGCGATATTGCCAGGATGATGGAGTGGCCCAAGCTTAGTAAGATCTTTTATATCTTTTAAAACTTGCTCATCGATTATTACTGATTTTGCATACTTCTCGCCACCATGCAAAACTCTATGCCCAACGCCATGTATCTCTTCTAGGCTCTTAACTGCCCCATAATTAATCAACTCCTCAAGCATAACCTTTGCCGCTTCTGCGTGATTTTTAATCGGCTTAGCAGTTTCGGTCTTTTTGCCTTCATATTTAATAGTGTAAAAACTATCACTAGCTCCAATTTTTTCTACATAACCACCAATGATGGATATTTCTGCGGGCATTTCGTATAGTTGGAATTTTAAAGATGATGAGCCAGCATTAACGCATAATATTTTCATTTTTTCTCTCCATTATTTTCGTTAATTATACCACGAAATTGACGCCAGGCTTTTTATAATACCTTTTTTAAAAACTCCCGTACTCTAGGAGTTTTAGGATGATTAAAGAATTCGTTTGGTGCACCTTCTTCAATAATCTTACCTTTGTCAATAAAAACGATTCTAGTTGCAATTTCTTTAGCAAAACTCATTTCGTGCGTAACTATCATAATCGTCATGCCGCGGTCTGCGAGTTCGCGAATTAGGCTAAGAACGTCCCCAATAGATTCTGGATCTAGCGCAGAAGTAGGTTCGTCAAACAGCAAAACCTCTGGAGACATCATCATCGCGCGGATAATTGCTACGCGCTGCTTTTGTCCGCCCGAAAGCGAAGCTGGATAGGCCTCTGCCTTAGAAGACAAACCAATATGTTTTAAAAGCTCTAGTGCTCGCTTTCTAGCCTCATCTTTTTTCATCACCTTTAGTTTTACTGGCGCTAGTATTAAATTTTCCATCACCGTCATATTAGAAATCAAGTTAAAATGTTGGAATACCATACCGATATTTCGGCGAATTTTGCGAATGTTTTTACTGGTCACGAGTTCGCCATCAAGATAGATTTCTCCAGCCGTAGGCTCCTCCATCCAGTTGATGCATCTTAAAAAAGTCGATTTTCCTGACCCAGACGGCCCCAGCACTACCACTCGTTCGCCTTCTAGTAATCTAAAATTAATGCCATTTATTACTTTGTTCTTACCGAATGATTTGTGTAGATTTTTAATAACAAGCTCAGTATTTTCTTCCATTATTCCTCCGTCCTTAAGTCGCTTTTTCTAAGGTTCTTTTCAATCCGTTTTACGATAAAAGTAATAAGGTAGATAGTCCCAAGATAGAACAGTGCCGCCGTAACCATCGGCACCAAGTAGCTTGCCATATTTTGGCCAGACCCAATATCCTTTGCGGCCATGTTTAAATCATACATGCCTACCATACTTACTATCGCTGTTTCTTTGATCACTGTAATAATTTCGTTACCGAGTGCTGGAATAATGTTTTTAATGGCTTGCGGCGCTACAATCTTAAAGAAAATCGTGCGATTAGATAATCCTAGCGCCAGTCCTGCCTCGGTTTGGCCCTTATCGACCGACAAAATTCCACCCCTAACCACTTCTGACGTGTATGCGGCCGAATTTAGGCCAAAGGCGATGATAGCTATAATAATGCTAGGAAATCCTTTTATCGCAAAAATCACAAAGAACATGATAAAAAGCTGTAAAGCCATCGGCGTCCCCCGTATTACCGTGGTGTAAATTTTGCAAATAAACTTTGGTACCACCATCCATTTAGTTGGCTTTGCGACATCGATTAGAGCTATCAACGTCCCGAGCGCCACCCCAATTAAGATAGCAAAATAGGAAATCTGAATTGTTAGCAAAAACCCATGTAGCAGGGAATCAATGTATTCTGGCGTACTAAATAATTCGCCTATCTTGCTAAAAAAATCACTCATCGTAAAGCCCCATATATTTTAAAACTAATTTATCGATCTCGCTTTGGCCGCCCGCATCTTTTGTTAGCATTTCGCCTAGAACTTCATTAAACGCTTCAAGAAGCTCTCCGCGCGATCTATTTACAGCAATCGCATAGGATTCCTCTACTGGATAATCTTCTTCTCTTGTGGCACCGGAGTAATATAAGGGCAGAGCATCAAGTTCAGGATTCTTCTCTATTATAAATTTCGCCGCTAGCTCATCCGCAATAGCGTAGTCAACAATATGCGAATTGATAGCGTCTGCGGCTAGCTGATGCGAATCGATACCTTTAATCTTGGTATCCGTGCCAGACAAAACACCATTTTTAATTTCATCGTCAACAAAAATGTATCCCGTGCTACCGATTTGTGACCCAAGCGTATAATCCGCCAACGCCTCCCATACTACATGATCGTCTCGTAAGGTAGGCGGAAAATTGCGATTAAAAATTACGTATTGTACAGACGTATAGTAGGGAATCGTAAAGCTAACTTTTTCCTCGCGCGCCGGCGTGATAGTCAACCCAGCGGCCCCCGCATCGGCAATTCTTCCGGCTTCGACGTTATCAATTATAACGTCAAATTCCACATTTTTAACCTGAATCGTTTTGTTTAGTTTTTTGGCTACGCGGTCGATAATATCTATGTCTACCCCCACAATCTTGCGGTTTTCATAAAACTCAAAAGGAGCAAAAAACGCATTAGTTTCTACTACGTAGTCAGAGTCTTTATCGCCCTGAATAGAGAAAAACACACTAGCCCCCATCCCAACCGTCACAAAAACAAATAGTATGATGCCAAGCGTGCTTTTAACCTTATGCATAATGTAATTATATATTATTTTCTTAGCTTGGTCTATAAAAAACTAAGGGATATGATAAAATATAGCCATGGCAATAGAGAGGTTAGTAGAGCCCACGGCGGCAGAAAATGATTCCGAAGAAGAAATGATAGAGATTTCTCTTCGCCCCACCTCCTTTAATGAATATATCGGGCAGGAACATCTCAAAAATAATATCAAATTAGCTATTGATGCAGTAAAAAAGCGTAACGATGGCGCCACTCTTGATCACGTTCTGCTTTATGGCCCACCAGGATTAGGAAAAACCACAATGGCTGGCGTAATTGCACACGAACTCGGTGCCTCGCTTAGGGTTACTAGCGGTCCAGCAATCGAAAGAGCCGGCGACCTGGCTTCTATTCTCACCAACTTAAAAGATGGCGACGTATTATTCATAGACGAAATTCACCGTTTGCGCAGGGCGGTAGAGGAAATCCTCTATTCGGCCATGGAGGATTACAAACTAGACATTGTTATCGGTAAAGGTCCAGCGGCACGCAGTGTACGGCTAGATTTACCTAGGTTTACTGTTATTGGTGCAACTACCCGTACTGGTTCGCTAGCTGGGCCACTACGGGATCGTTTTGGTATTATTCACCGGCTAGAATACTACAAAGAGCCAGAGATTGAGCAAATTATTAATCGTACTGCAGGAATTTTAAATACCAAAATACTGCCTGAGGCCACGGGACTTCTTGCAACACGCTCCCGTTTGACGCCTAGAATCGCCAATCGCCTCTTTAAACGCGTTAGAGATTTTGCGGATGTAAATGGTGATGGCATAGTGGATCGGGAAATCGCTACGCGCTCGCTTAAATTAATGGAAATAGATGAGCTAGGTCTTGACCCGGCAGATCGCAACATGTTAGAGCTAATGTATAGTAATTATGGCGATAGGCCAGTAGGATTAACCACGATTGCGGCGCTCACTGGCGACGAAGCCTCAACGATCGAGGATTATTATGAGCCGTATCTGTTGCAGATGGGGTTAATCGCACGCACGTCACGGGGGCGCGTAGTCACAGAAAAGGGAAAGACACACTTGAAAAATTATAAAAATAAGTTATAATTGCCTTGAAGGAGCGATATGGACGAAAATTTAGTAAAAATCCGTCACGAAAGAAGTAAAAAAGACTTCCCGGGTGTGAGTTTCCGCGACGACGAATACGTAGAATATGCCTTTACCAGGGCCAAAGTATGCCTTTTGGGCATCCTTACAGCAACCTTTTGCGGATTAATTATTATCCTCTTAGCGTTTTTATTTACGCTTCTCGCTCAAAATCAAATAGACGAGATGGGAAGGCGCTTCCTCTTTATAATCTTATTTGCCCTTCTAGCATCGGCTATTATCATTTGCTTGGTTTCCATTAGAATTCACAATGGAAACCGTCTTTTTGTCACGAACCGACGCGTAATCCAGTTAGTAATGAATACATTGGTGTCAAGCTCTATAAACGTAATTGACTTGTCTTCGGTTGAAGACGCAAGCTTTAGGCAGGACACAATTTTACAAAGAATGTTTCACTATGGCACGTTACGCCTTGCTACAGTCGGCGACGAAACTACCTATACATTTAAATACTCAAATATCTCTCCAGAAGAACTAAAAGGCGTATCCAAACTAATCTCAGCCGCAAAAAAGAACAAATAAATTTATAGCACTAATGGCGACTATATTTTATATAAGTATCCTCTTTTTCAAGGTCTGATTTTAAAACATATTCTTTACATTTGCCGTTATTGCAATTAGCAGCTTCGTAATGATAAGAGCTATGAGGGTCGCCTAAATTATATCCAGACGGGTCAGTCCAAAGGGCCGGGTCGATTACGGTGATATTTTGCTCCGAAATCGACTCGGGATAATAACCATTTTGAGAATAAAAACTTTCCTCGAGTGCATAATACATAGCATTGATGGCGATTTTGCGATCTTCGTCTCGCTCCATTGCATCAATGTTAGATTTTTGAACCAAAAATAGTATCAGTAAAAGCCCAGCAAAAACTGCAACGATGCTAATTTCTAAAATTGTAAAACCTTGTTTTTTCATAACTAAATTATAACACAAAAGAATCGCCCGGGCTTTTGGCCCGGGCGAAAGGGGGGGCTAGTTGTCCGAGGCGTAGGTCGACTTGTACTCGTCGACAACATCCTGCCCGTAGTTGTCGGCGAGCTTGGGCCCGATGTCCATCCAGCCAAAATGTGAATCTGGATAGTACTCTGCAAAGAACTTGTTGACCTGCCCGGCTCCCTGAACCATCAGGCGGCAAGTTCCCCAGAAGAAGATTATCTTCCCTGCTGAACCATCCAGCTGTACGAGCTTCGTCAGCTCGGTGACGCTAGCCTCAATGTACTCTGGCACGCTAAGCCTGGAGGTGTGATCGCGGAGGTATTCGAGCTTGAACTTAAGCTCGATTTTCAGGCTCTGGTCCCAGAAGCTCGCCACCATCATACCGATAGCGGTGCCACTCGGCCCGCCTCCGATGTCGTAACGTCTTATCTCGCCCACACTGACTCCTTCCAAAGTTCTACCTTGGTGTATCATTTAACACACCTTTAACCGGTCAATAGCAATATAATAACATACCGAGTTGAATAAGTCAAGTAAAAGGATTATTAAGACAAAAAAGCCCGGCCGGAGCCAGGCTTCTCGAGTTCGTCGCGCTTTGCGACTAGCTAGAAAGGATGACGATCTCAGCGAGTTTATCGACATGAAGCAAAGTCATATCAAAGATGGGTTTTCCAATCTTGGAGGAGTTGATAAACCCATCCAGTCCAACGCTAAACAGGACGATGGCATCAGGTTTCATCCCGCAAAATGAAAAACCTTCTATAAAGCTCACGATGGACTTCTGTAAGGTTGAGGTTACAGTACCACCCTGAATCGTCGAGATGATTGCCCGATTGATGGCATCAATCTCATCTGGGTGGTTCCGAAGGCCCATCACTTGGATGCCGTGTCGGCCAGAGAAAAAGTTAGTCATATATCCCTCCGTCATGACACGCCTACTCCCAAGTAACAGGATACGCCTAAAGTTACTCTCTTTCAGTTTCTCGGCGACAAGATCACCTGGATGAAGAAAACGTGGATACTCTCGACTACGGTGTCGATAGTTATCGACTGCCCATTTAACATCCTTAGCATCCCGATACATACCCGGATCGGAAAAAGTGACGTAGTCGCACCCACTCATCATGAGATTGCAGGCCTGGACGGAAAGAGCGTTTCTTCTAAGACTGGCATCCTCAAAATCGTAGTAGTTTTCAACATCGACCCCTACAATCTTAGCACCGCCTATATCGGCGTACGCATCGCAGGAAGGTTGCTGATCGTATGAATCTACGATCGCAACATCTGCGCTCCTACCTGTCGACCAGAAGACTGTCCGCTTGATCAGGCCGCAATACGGTTCGCACGATCCACTACCCTTCGTCCCGATAATTCCGACTCGGCTCATTTTTTGCACACCTTTCTAATCTGAATGTACCAACCAATTATTAGACTTTAGTAGCCCACCAAATACTAGTACTGATGGTTTTACAGACACTATAGCACTTTTTAATAGATGTGGCAATTATGATGCTTACACGGCCTGTTCGCGTGGTTCCTAATCAAAAAAGGCTCACTGGAGCCAATTCTTGGTGGTACCGGGTGGTCTTGAACCACCGCACCGAAGGTTCGCGTGGTTCCTAGTCAAAAAAGGCTCATTGGAGCCAATTCTTGGTGGTACCGGGTGGTCTTGAACCACCGACCTTGGGCTTATGAGT
>JAEEGL012816038.1_pt1 | contig 28989 bp, 34 predicted proteins | sample 9134231 | NCBI WGS metagenome assembly JAEEGL01 (sample SAMN16246548, study PRJNA631951) | gut metagenome | biome: gut microbiome; feature: rumen; material: fiber-attached | host: Bos | place: Iran: Karaj | collected 2018-10 | reverse complement strand
GCCAGGTTCACACTGACATTTGCTGCCGGGGAGGCAGGAGGAGAAGGATCGTCATGCAGCATCGACCTTGATGCTGCGAGACAGAACGGGAAAGGTGATGCGATCTCCGAGATCACAGAGCTTCTGAAGAGCTTCATAAAGGAAGAGAACCTGCTGGACCGGACTACTGAGGAACTGAGGCTCCCCAACGGCATGACAAAAAAGGAATACTTGGATTCGTTCTCGATGAGCCCGGTACCGTCAGCTCCCGGCGTGAGCGGCAGTGAGACGGAAAAAGACGGATGGAAGTGTCCGGAATGCGGGAACTTCAATACAGGCAGATTCTGTTCGGAGTGCGGAACCCCGCAGCCGGTATGATATCAGTTCAATAAAAAAACAACAGCCCGGGAGAAGAAGGATGAGTTCTCTGTCAATAAGAGTAGAGCCGAAGTATCTCTCAAAGAAGGAGTGTCTGATAAAGGCAAGAGAGATACTCGACGGTGATCTTATCGATATGGATGAAAAAGAACTGGCGAGGGAGATATACTCCCACACCAGGGCTTTTTACTGGTTCAAAAGATTCGAGAAGATCCCGGGTCCGCGTCTGATAGTGACCAGGGCAGATCCCATAGATCTGCAGGACGGCGGCGACAGGTGGATCATGCGTCTGCTGTTCCGCATCGTCTGGCTGATCTGTCCGGGATCCAGATAAGGTATCCGTCTGCTGTGAGGTTTTGAAATGGAGATCAGAGAATACAGGGAATACAGAGAAGAAGAGATCCTGCGTCTTTATCAGGCGGCGGGCTGGAAGGCATATACGGAAGATCCGGAAGCGCTGAGACGCGGATTCGAGGGTTCGCTGCTGGTGCTGGCAGCTTATGACAGGGAAGAACTGCTGGGTATCATAAGAGCAGTAGGTGACGGTTCAACGATCGTATTCATCCAGGATGTCCTTGTCTGTCCTGAAAGAAGGAGACAGGGAATTGGTACGGCTCTTATAAAAGCTGTGCTAGAGAGGTATCCTGACGTTCGCCAGATAGAACTGACGACTGATAATGAGCCGGAGACCAAAGCCTTCTACAGATCGCTCGGTTTCTCGGAAATCTCGGAGATAGGATGCACTGGATTCATGAAAACGGGGAGATCGTAAGGGAAAATGGACAAGAGCAACGAAAAAAAGAAGATCCTGACGATCATCAGAATCGTGATGGTGGTCGGACTCGCAGTATTCCTGGGAATCTCATGGTATCTGCAATCCCAGAAGAACAAGATACCTGATCTCTCCTTTGAGGAAGCCCTGCAGTATACGACAAAGAACGACTCGGACGCTGTGATCACCATTGGGATCATCCGGGACGGAACGACATCTTATAAGGTATACGGTGAGAACGGTAAGGAACTCCCGCACGAAGCGCATGTCTATGAGATAGGCTCTCTCACGAAGACTTTCACAGCAGCTCTGGTAAGGAAGGCTATTCAGGAAGGGAAGCTGGACATCGACGATACCATCGATAAGTATCTTGATTTGCCGGCGGGAAAGGATTATCCGACCATAAGAGAACTCGTTACCCACACATCAGGCTACAGGGAACATTACTTCGAATTCCCGATGATCATGAATCATCTCAAAGGAGGCAATGACTTCTGCGGCATCACTAAGGATATGATCCTTAAGAAAGCAGGAAAGAAACAGCAGAACAAGGGAGTTTACGGATTCACATACTCCAACTTCGGTTATGCTGTGCTAGGCCTGGTCCTGGAAAAAGTATACGGCAACGACATGACTGTTCTTCTGAACAGCTTTGCAGGAGACCAGCTGTCCTTAAAGAATACCGGCATCTCTGACAGTGCCGGCGATCTCGGTAAATACTGGCAGTGGAAGGAAGGAGATGCCTACCTTCCCGCAGGAGGCCTTGTATCGGACATAGAAGATATGCTCAGCTATGCCGGAATACAGCTTGGGGATGACGGCGTCTTCTCATACTGTCATCTTCCGCTGAGGGAGATAGGAGCGACGCCTGCAGAATACGACGCTCTCGGAGTCAGGATGGATGAGATAGGAATGTCCTGGGTCATAGACGACAGGAACGGGATCATCTGGCACAACGGCGGTACAGGACACTACAACTGCTATCTGGGATTCATTCCGGAGAAGGATATAGCTGTCGTGGTGCTCTCCAACCTTTCTCCGAACAGGCGGATACCTGCAACTGTCCTTGGAGCGAAATTACTGCTGGAGCTCTCCGGCAGCTGATAAAATGCGGAGCAGTACCATATTCCGGAGATTTCGTATATAATGGACTTCCCCGAACAGTACGATCGATCAACTACAGAGAAAGGCGGATAAGAAGATGGCTGAAAAGATACTGACAGAAGAACCCATAAAGCTGCCGGCAGATTATATCCTTCAGGATCCGGTGCCGGAAGGACCGGGAGTGCCTGCCGCACTGATCTACAAGCTCGACTCGCGTCTTGCTGCCGCGGAACTGCTGTGTTTTGCAGGACCGGAAGAGAGATCCCTGCCTTTCTCCAGTGAACTTAGCATCATAGAAGCTGTCCGCAGACGCACTAAAGGTACACGTACTGCCCTTATAGAGGTGGGACGCGGTATGACAAGGACCGGAATGACCTATGCGTACAGCATTACCAAGCATGAGTATTACATCAAGAGCGACGCTTTCCTTTGCATGGAATACACTCTTGACATGAACATCGACTTCCCTGATCTGAACTGGTTCATCAACGGTTCGTTCCTTGAGGAGGGAAACAGTGTTGACAGGGACACTGAGATCATGCAGAGCATCGCACACGACAGGTTCGGAAACGCTGACAGAGCCAGAGAAGCATGGCGCAGGGATCCGTATGATCCGGAACTGAGAGAAGAACTTCTGATGTGCTACAGTGAACGCGCGGAGTTTGACCAGAACTATCCCGATCATCCGCTTTCCAAAGTCAGGGAACTTGTGAGATTCATAGCAAGGAACAACTGATATTATGAACAGAAGAAGATTAATACCGATCCTGATGTTTGCCGTGTTGATCCTGCTGTTCTCTTCATGTGCAGCAGGAAAACATGGGACAGATGCTCCGGTAATACCTGAGTCTCAGGATGCCCCTGAAACGGTACAGGAAGATGATGTTCAGGAAGAAGAGGATGCAGAGATGATGAGACTCTATATAGACGGAAACGAAGTTCCGGTGACCTGGCTCGACAATTCTTCGGTGGAAGAGCTCATGGGTATGGCAAGAGAAAAGGATCTCAGGATAGAGATGTCCATGTACGGAGGCTTTGAGCAGGTGGGACCGGTCGGCAGGAGCGTCACCAGAAACGATTCGCAGACAAAGACTCAGTACGGAGATATAGTTCTGTATTCCGGGAATCAGATCGTGATCTTCTACGGATCCAACTCCTGGGCATATACCAGACTCGGCCATGTGGATCTTTCTGAGAAGGAACTGCAGGAGCTCCTAGGAGACCATGATGTGATCCTGACGCTGGCCTGGAGATAACGAAAACGCCTGCTATTCTTTCGGGAATAACAGGGCGTAATTATACTGAATGTATAAAATGTATGGGAGAAAGACTGTGTTCAGAAGACTGCGTTACGGAAACACGAACACATATTATATAGACTGCCCGGGAGGCGGTCTGCTGGTGGATACAGACTATGCGGGAACACTGCAGGGTTTCTTCCGTGCTGCCAAGTCAGAAGGGATCGATATCAGGGATATCAGGTATCTTCTCTGCACGCACTATCATCCGGATCATATGGGGATCGCCGGAGATCTGCAGAAACTCGGTATCAGACTTGTCATTGCAGATGTTCAGAAAGACAGTGTTCACTTTTCCGATGAACTGTTTTCGCGGGACAGAAGGCTTAGCTTCACTCCGGTGAACGAGGAGGAAGCCGTAATCATCAGCACAGCGGAAAGCAGATCTTTTCTTGCTGCTATCGGACTAGAAGGTGAGGTAGTAAGTGTAAAGAGCCACAGCGATGACAGCATCTGTCTTGTGCTGGACAGCGGGGAGTGCATAGCCGGCGATCTTGAACCTTTCGAGTATATCAGTGCATATGAGGATAATCAGGCCCTGAGATCCGATTGGGAATCCATTATGAGGTTTTCCCCTAAGAGGATCCTGTATTCACACAGACCCGACAGAGAGCTGGAAGATGATTCGCTGGCTGAATTCCTGACCGTTCCTGATTCAAAGAGCTGATTGCATATTGGCGTATCAGCTGTTGCGAATTATAATTAATTACACAAAAACATCATTATTTGGAGGAGAATCATGAAGTACAGCATCCAAGGCGAACCCATGGCAGTTGTTATCTGCAATCTTGAAAAAGACGAAGCAATGTTTAACGAGAGCGGCTCGATGGTCTGGATGTCTCCCAATATGGAGATGGAGACAGTCGGCGGCGGATTCAAGAAGGTTCTCGGAAGACTCTTCTCAGGAGAGAGCCTGTTCCAGAACGTTTATACAGCTAAGGACGGTGAAGGCCTGATCGCTTTCGCGAGCAGATTCCCCGGATCAGTACGTGCAATCGAGATCACACCCGACAAGCCTGTCATCTGCCAGAAGAGCGCGTTCCTCGCAGCTACTCAGGGCGTTGATGTTGAAGTGTTCTTCCAGAAGAAACTTGCCGCCGGTCTGTTTGGTGGTGAGGGCTTCATCATGGAGAAGATCACCGGCAACGGAATCGCATTCCTCGAGTTCGACGGCTTTGTTGTTGAATATGAACTCGCAGAAGGCCAGAAGCTCATCGTCGACACAGGCAACCTCGCAATGATGGACGAGACAGTTGATGTCGATATCGAGACCGTCAAGGGCGTAAAGAACATGTTCCTCGGCGGAGAAGGCATCTTCCATACAGTAGTCACCGGCCCCGGCCGTGTAACACTGCAGTCCATGCCGCTTTCCACCTTCGCTCAGACACTCAAGCCGTATTTCCCCACACCGACCACGACAACGGTCAGCAGCTCATCCAACGGCTGATGATCTTACTGACGCATATCGCGTCATCAGAACAAACAACAAGAGAGAATGCGATGAATTCGCATTCTCTCATTTTTTTGTGAAAGCTCTTGACAAGTATGTCGAGGTCCGATATATTATATATCGTAGTCCGATATATCGCAGTCAGATACATCGAAATACGATACTAAGGAGGACGATATGGACGACAGGATAAAGAAGATATATGTGCCGATGACTGAGTCTGCTTTCTATATACTGTTCTGTTTGCAAAAACCGCAGCACGGATACGGGATCAGTCAGGAGGTCAGGAAAATGACCGGCGGAGCGATATCGATAAGCGCAGGTACGATGTACGGGGCACTGTCCAAGATGGAGAAGGACGGACTGATCAGTTTCTGCAGGGAAGAGGAGAAGAGAAAACTCTACCAGATAACAGAAACCGGCAGAGAGGTACTTGCAGCAGAGATAGATAGGATAGATAGACTGTACAGAAACAGCAGGGGGGAGTACTTAAATGACTAAGACATTTGTGCGTGTATTCACGATAGTCGATTTTGAAGAAGAGGAGATCTGGCTCAGAGAGCAGAGCAAAAAAGGCTGGAAACTGGTAAAGATGGTACCTCCGTTTCTCTATACATTCGAGCAGTGCGAGCCGGAAGATGTGATCTACAGACTTGACTTCAAGAACGGCGACAAACCCGCGGATTATATGCAGATGATGGAAGACTTCGGCTGGGAATATTTCGGAGAATGCCTCGGCTGGCTGTATTTCAGGAAACCTGCATCGGAGATCCAGTCTGAGGAAGACGGAGAACTGTTCTCGGATGCAGTATCCAAGATCGATCAGCTCAGCAAGATAGTGCGCACCAGGATGATGCCGATGATCTGCATATTCCTTTGTGCAGTGGTGCCGAATGCTCTGAGATATCTGGACGGGGAATATGTCGGTCCCTGGGGGCAGGCGTTCGGATTCATCTTCGGCGTACTGTTTGGGCTGTATATGGTCATGTTCATATACTTCGCGGTCAAACTTAAGAAACTGAGAAACAGATACAGGGAAAACTGAATACCGGAACTGCAAAAAGGATCCGGAAGACACATGACGTGCCTTCCGGATCACTTATTTCTGATATCAGATCGAACTTCAGTCTACAAGAGCCTGCAGGTTGCGGTATGCCTTAACGGCAAGGTCAACGTCTGTCTTTCCTGTCTGCTTGTCGATTATGGACGAGTAGATATGGACCATGACTCTGTCGACACCGGCATCGAGGCAAGCCTTGACGACCGGGACAGCATTCTCGGGAGTGAGTCCTCCTGTGGGCTCTATAACCGGAATGCCGAGCCTTGCGCAGCCTTCTGCGAGGACTTTGAGCTCTTCCAGATGCTCAGTGCCGTGCATGTTGAAGAATTTGACGGAGATGAGTCCGACATCCTTCATCATGTTGAGGGCAGTATCCACGCTCACCAGTCCCTTCTCGCCGAAGGTGCTGACGCAGCCTGTGGAGATCTGGACTGTACCGGGGATCCCGGTAGGATAGATCATGCAGTTTGACATCGTGCTCTCGCATCCGCTGGCTTTCAGCAGACCTGCGCAGTACATGGCTTCCGTGAATGACTGGTTGACATGTCCGGGGTCGGTCATCGCCGCTACCTGAGCAGCTCTGGCTGCCATGGTGGGATCTCCGTCACCCATGCCGACGGAAACGTTGGGAAGCTTTTCCAGATAGTATCTGACCTCCTTTGCGCAGGCTTCCGCGTCCGGGAAATTCTTGGAGAGAACGCCTACCAAAGCGTTGCCGTCAAGGGCTTCCACTACTTCTACGGCATTGTCGCGGTCCTTTGCCAGCAGGTTGATGGCTATGCGGTCTTTATAGAAACTGATTCTGTCGTAATTCAATTCTTCTTTCCTCCGTTATCCGACGATCTCTTTAAGTCGCTGTATGACAAGTTCAGCGTCACCGGGGAGCATGGTCCTCGGGTCGAAGAGAATGGTTCCCTGATCTATAAAGTGGTTGCGTGTGCGTATAGAGGGATTTCCGCTCTCCAGCTGAGCAACTATCTCCTTAGCAGTGTATCTGCATTTTCCGGGAACTACGTCGACCTTGACGCGGTAGATCTTTCTTCCGGCATCATCGGCCTTGACGCTGAGCCTGATGGCTTCCTCATCCTTGAGGCCTTCTATGATGCTGTTTACGATCTCCATCTGCCGCTGACCCTCTTTTTCCTCATCCCTGAGGTCATAGAGCTCTACGGCTTTGACGATGCCCATCATGCAGTCCTTGCCGATCTTGGCGGCTCTTCCGACGCCTTTATACTGCATCTTGCACTTTTTGATGTATTCCTTCCTGCCGGTGATGAAACCGGAAGTCGGACCTTCCACCGCTTTGGCTCCGCTGTAGATGACCATGTCGGCGCCCATGGCGACGTACTTTCTCAGGTCTTCTTCCGCAGCGGCGTCCACTATGATCGGAAGCTCATGGGAATGTGCTATCTCTATCATCTCTTCCAGGGAGATGGTGTTCTCCTGCTGCACATGATGTGACTTGCAGTAGAGCAGAGCGGCGGTCTTCTCATTGATCGCCGAAATAATATGACCGGCGAATGTTTGGTTCACTGAACCGGCCTCCACCGGAACGGCTCCTCCGAGACGCATCATCTGTTCGATGGGAACGCCGTAGTTGACTGCATGGCCTTTCTGGAGGATGATCTCGTTTCTGAGACCCGTGCTGTCCGGCATGCGCTCGATGAGACCGATGTCGTCACCTGCGATGCACGCTGCGCAGGCGATCATGATGCCGCCGGATGCGCTGTTGGTGACACAGGTGTCTTCCGCACCGGTGTGGGGGGAGATGAGCTCCCCCACACGGTCTATCAGTTCATCGATCACAACGAATTGCTGGCCTGCCTCGGCCATAACTCTGCCGACTTCCTCGCTGATGGCGGAAACGCCCAGCGCGGTCACATGTCCGCTGGAGTTAATGACTCTGCGCAGACCGATATCTTCATAGATCGTTGACATTGATTATCACCTTTCAGGTGTTATTTGGGGAAGATCATGGCCAGGAGAATGGCTCCGAGGATGGTGCCGCCTACCATGGGCTTCTCAAGCTTGAGGAATATATAGGAACCGATGATGGCTCCGATTCCTGCGGGGATGGAATAGCTGACAGCGCTGAGGATGATCAGCGGAGCGAGCCAGCGTCCGGCTGCGTTTCCGGCGCCCATCATGATGCCGGTTCCGCCTGCAGCCATGTTTTCAGGCATGGTTGCCTTGACGCCGATGATGACATAGCCGATGATGAGTCCCAGGACTGCTCCGGTGAGGAGTGCGAGCGGGAAGTTGTCGACTAAGATGTCGAGACCAACGGATTTTGCGAGGGATACCATACCGGTTCCGATACCGGTCATGATGGATCCGCCGATGTCAAGGATTCCGACCAGCGGGCCTTCCATGACGCGGGCGAGAAGGAATCCGGTGCAGTAGCCGATAGGTGTTGCGAAGTCACCGGTCTCAAGTCCGTTGCGGACCATCTCGGCCTGAGCGATCTCATTGAAGAGACCGTATCCGTATTTGACGAACATGTGTCCGCCTGCGAATGCGGCAGCGCAGAGCATAGCAGTCAGCAGGGGGAATGTCTTGTTCTTCAAAAGAGAACTCTTGAATTTTTCCATTTTTCTAACTCCTTTTCACTCTACTCGCAATCACTTGATGAACGCGGCAAGGAGCTTGGCCCAGAATCCGCGGCCGATACCGATGACGATGAAGAGGGCAGCTACGACAGCGCACATGATCTTGGCGCTCTTGCTGAAGCCCTGCTCCTCGATGGTCTGGCCGATGAGGATTCCCAGTACGCATCCGGGTACCGCGTTGCCGAAGATCAGGTGTGCCAGACCGCCGAGGACGACGCCCCAGATGCCTGTGGTCTTGCCTGCGTCAAGCGCGGCAATGATGAAGATGATCGGCATGACGATGTTGATCAGGTTGTTGGAAGCAGGTGTAAGGATGTCCTTAGCAACTGCGGAGATGGACTCGGGGATGATGAAGGCGAGGGTGTTAAGCAGTGTCACGACAACAGCGCCTACGCATGAGCCTGCGAGAGCCATCTTGAAGGGATCGTGCATGGTCTCCTCGACCTTTTTATTCTTGGTGAGGAGAAGGGCAGCTGCCCAGTTGGGGATGATGCGGTGGAAGACGTCCTGCGTCATGGCGCCTGCGCCGACCATGCTGCCGGCGGCGTTGAGCAGGAATCCAAGTCCGAATGAGAAGTGGGCCACGGGATCTCCCTGGCACGCGTTCATCTCACCCAGTGTACGGAAGGCGCCCATTGCCTGTACTTCAGGCGCATGGAACATCCTCGCGGCACCAGCGGCGATCGCGAAGCCGGCAATGGCGCCAATGATGATCGATTTGATGATCACTAGGAACATTTCAGATTGACCTCCTGAAATCTTGTGTTCATGTTTGTTTGTCGGTTAACTATCAGGCTCTCCGGAGGCGCCGCTGTCCAGAGGCAGCCAGCGCATCTTGACTGTAACGTCGAATTCAACCTGATAGTGCATTGTGGGCTTCGGCTTGAAGAAGCCCAGGATCTTTTCGGCTGTGGTCTCCTCGTATTCCTTACGTATATCCACCGCCAGGGGCTCCATATAGATCACGAGCCCTTTGTTCTGCAGGGAGGCGTACACCTTGCTCTGCAGACCGGCAAAGGCTTTCCCGAAGGCTTCGGTCTTGTTCTTGCCGTAGCCTGAAAGGGTGTAAGTCCTTACCTCTTCAATTAAACTTGAGGACATTGCCTGACCGCTATCCCCCTCCTTTCTCTCACTCTTCTTATATGTACAGAGATTGGATCCTTATTCCGGCTTGCCGTTGACTTCGTAGTAGGTCTCGACGATCCTGCGGCCTAACTCCTCAACGTCCATAAAGCCGAATCCGAGCACTTTTACGCCCTCCTTGACCGCTGTGACGCCCTGGTCGATGGAGCGCATTCCGTAACGGCTCTTCCAGCCGTACTTGTTTGAGGCCATAAGGGCACCGGCTCCGCCGCTTCCGCAGAAACTGATGCCGAGATCGGCATTCCTGCTGTTCATCTCGTCTCCGAGCTTCATGTCCGCAGCCATTCCGGGAATGACATAGGCCTCTCCTCCGGCAGCTTCGACTCCGGCAGCGACCTTCTGTCCCTTGCCCATACGGTCTCCGATGACAACTAAGACTTTCTTTGCCATTGATTTCTCTCCTGTCGATTCTTCTTCTGTATTCTGTTCCATGCAGGTCTGGACATGTATCGCGACGAGCATGCGTTCAGCATTGTCAGGCTTCCCGAACCCGCGTCCGAAGCGGGAGAGAAGTCCATCGGTGATCTCAAGCGCCTTGGGATCGAACTGATCCATGAAGTCATCGGACATATCGTCCAGATGTTCGCCTCTGCGCAGTCTCTCCATGAGAGCGATGATATGATTCTGGAAAGGAGGCAGGAAATCAGGCGAGAACACCACACCGTTCTCCTTAAGATACGCGAGAGCCATGTTGACCATGTACTCATATTCGCCGTCATAGTTGGGATCGGTGTTCAGGGCTCTGCACAGCTGTCTGAATTCATCCTGAGAGTCCATCTCCACTGTGCCTGCGACCAGCGCGTAGCGGGGAACTATCATCTCGCTGCCGTTGATCTGGTTCTTGTTGGCATCAGTGAATGTATATTCGCCTTCTTCTATATTGAATACCGTGATGTCGCCCCAGGCTCCTTCTCTGAGAGCGCCGAGCCCATCGAGAGACAGATATTCTGCAGGTTTGGCGGTGACTTTGTCCACCACGTCTTCCAGAGAATATCCCAGCGCCATGAATTTGCTCATGGTCTCCGCGAGACCCTGTACCGGCTTGTGGAACGAACTGGTGTGCAGGTCGGTGCTGATGGTATCGGGATACCAGCCGAGCTCCTTAGCGAGTTTGCCTGTGTTTATGTTGAACGAATCCTTTCCGTGACCTATGTCGAAGATGACTCCGCGGTCTCTTGCTCTCTGGGAGAACTCGGGGATGGACCTTCCCTCAAGATCAAGAAGGTTGTTGTCCTTGCCGTGGAACGCATGGGTGATTATGTCGCCCTTGTCCATGAGGTCCGCCAGTTCCTCTATTCCTGGAGGCATGTGGCCGATATGGACGAGAAGGGGCAGGCCGACAGCTCTTGCCAGTTTCTTTCCGGCTTCGATGGACTTTATGCCGAGCTGGCCTACGCAGGAGTTGCTGGCTCTGGCCTTGATGGCGACAATATGCTCCTTGTATTTCTCATATGCGTCGATGCCGGTCTGCAGATCGAACTTGGAAGGATCGTCTGCTTCCGGAGGATCCATGAGCCCGTATGTCGCGTAGTGCATCGCGGAGAAAACTCTGGTGCGGGATCTCTCGATGGTGTTCTTCACGAAGAGCTCCATGGTGGCCGGACCTGCCGTGCCTGCGTCGACTACCGACGTCACGCCCTGCATCACTCCGATCATGTCGGCGGGAATCCCCAGCCTGTATCCGTTGAGAAGGCCTTCCGCGTCGAATACATGGGTGTGGATATCAATGAATCCGGGTGCGGCATACGCGCCTTCCAGATCAAGTTCCTTCGTTCCTTCAGGAGCTGTCAGATCCTTTCCGATCCCGGAGATCCTGCCGTCTGTGATCAGAATGTCCAGCAGTTCCTTTCCGTCATAACCAGAAGACTTGTCCAGAAGACGTCCGTTTCTGAGGAGTATGTTTCCTTTTTGCATCTTATTCACCTTTTATTTATAACATGTACTTCTTCACCCATAAATTATACTAATAAATATGTATATTGCACAACAAATATGTTGATAATGTATAATAATCTCTGTTTTCACTAATATCAGCACTGTCTGTTTTGTCACAGAATATAATTATCAGTGAAGACATGATACAGAATACGAATTTATGTCGAATACGGGAGAGACGGAGAAGACCGTTCCCGGGAAAGGAAATACAGGTTATATGGCTGGAAGATGTCTCGATCCATTCAGACCGGAACGGCTTCAGGACCCGACTGAGAAGCTCAGTATGCAGGAGAAGGAGAGCTATTTCGGGATCAGCACTCTCATGAGGGACAATAACTTCATGAAGCAGGAGTTCAGCAGACGGGAACTGGAGCAGGTCTACGACCTGCTCAATACATGCGACCCGGTATTCTATGTCCCGCATTTCAGGGAATCGTCGGGAGATACGTATGAGTACGATCCTGTCAGGGAATATCAGGCGGTATACAGGCATTTCCTGCTGACGATCTTTGATTTCACTGACATGGATGACAGCGACGTAGCCGGAAGCATCAGCAGAGCTACGGACAAGATCGTCGGTTTCTTTGAGAATCAGTTCGAAGGGATGCTGGAACCGTACTGCATCGCTAAAGGAATTCAGTATTACTGCAATATATACGGGATCAGATGCGCTCTTATCCGGACAGAAGAAGGAGTCATGTATGCCCTTTCAGAACTGGATCAGGAGAAGACGGATAAATACGGGGTAAAGACGACTGAGGAAAGACTGGACGGTATAGTCGGCGCAGTCACAACGTATCTGGATAAGAAGCAGTACAGGTATGAAGTGCTGAACACCACATTCATGGACAGGACGGTTAAGATCACAGGGGAAGGCGTGATCCTGCGCTTCAGCTATCTCGTATACACAGACAGCTGCATCGTGAGGGCGATACTTCACCGCAACCTCAGGGGAAAGTTCGGAGATGACGTGTATTTCTCGGAAGGCTCCGACGGGAAGACCATACGCTGGGAAAGCAGCTTCGATATGAAGGACGGTATGGACGGCCTCATGAAGGGCATCGCCCCGTTCCTTCCGGAAGGCGGCATGCCGGCGGAGGTCGCTGCCCAGACGGATATCCTCAGGAAGACCGTAGCAGAAGCTGAGACCGCGTACGATACAGGCGATCAGGAAAGACTGAATGAACTGATCAACAGGGCAGGAGACGAGAATGAGAAGCTGGATTCGCTCTGTGAGCAGTGCGGATTTCCGTATGAATATGTCGGGAACGTTCCTTACAGGCTCTACCATCTTCTCGATGAGATGGGACTCTTTTCTGATGACGGACAGGAGGAAGAATAAGCGTGAGACCTGAACTCGATCCATTTGAGATAGTATTCGGAAAGACCAGGATACACAGTCCGGAGATGGAAAGACTCAGAGAGCTGCTGGACGAAGCTGGGATCCCCTACACCATGCGCAAAGGGATCCTGGGAGGGGACATGCTGGATTATTTCGGCGAACCTCCTGCGGAGAGGTCCCTGCTCAACGTGATATCCGACGGCTACGGCTATGAGGAAGGACTTCTGGAAGCCATGGGTATGGGATGGGACAGCGTCGGAGGCCTTCATGCGGATGAGGTGTACGACAGGATCCGGCAATACCGGGAAAAAGATTAAGAATAACGTGAAATGATATGAGGACCTGCTCCGGAACGCACCGAAGCAGGTCTTTTCTGTACCCAAACTCTGTTACCGGTCCGTCACGGAAGATGTGCAAACTGCATATTGCATTCGCTGAAAGGTGATATTATAATTCTATCTGTAACAATTGTTACGGATAGGATCCGGAGGACACAATAATGAGATCCAAGAGCTCTTCACTCAAGAAAGAGATATACGCTTTCGTCAACGGCTGGCTCAGAGAGAACGGAAGCTCCCCGTCGCTGAGGAACATCGCTGACAGCCTCAACGTCAGCAGGACGACGGTCTACAGATATCTTCAGGAGATGGACAGAGACGGCGCGGTCTCCTATGACGGAAACGCCATAGAGACCAAAGAGCAGAACAGACGGAACACAAAGCTCTCCGCAGCGCTTCTCGTAGGCTCCATTCCCTGCGGCGAAGCCGTTCCGGAAGAGGAGTACGTCGAAGATTACATAAATATCCCGGCGACTCTGTTCGGAACGGGAGAGTTCTATATGCTGAGAGCCTCCGGAGACTCTATGGAAGATGCAGGGATCAGCGACGGCGATCTTGTCGTCATACGCAGACAGCCTACAGCAGAGCCGGGTGATATAGTGGTCGCGCTGGTAGATCAGGACAGGAACACCCTCAAGCGCTTTGCGGGATTCGACAGTGAGCACAGAGCGGTCCTGCAGTACATGAACGAAGAGGTATACCCCGGAAGGACCATCACAGTGGACAGCCTTGTGGTGCAGGGAGTGGCCCACAATGTCATAAAGACTCTTTGAGGGAAAAGGGATGCCGGTTTATCTAGAAAGATTTACTCTTCCCGGAGAAGGAAGAGAAGAAGTGATCATGAAAAGAAGGATGCGCTACAACGGCGGCGATTTCGGCTACCTGGATAACGCATATCCCTGCGGCATGTTCCCGCGCAGAGGACTCTCGGAGATCTATTTCAAAAAGACGACGATATTCTACGGCGGAAACGGTTCGGGGAAGACAACGCTGCTCAATCTCATAGCAGAGAAACTTGAGCTCAAAAGATCGGCTCCGTATAACACAGGCGAGATGTTTCCTCTATTCGTGAAGGAATGCTCATATGAAATGGGACGGGACGAAGAAGGAGACGTGTACAGGATACCGAACGGAAGCAGGATCATCACCAGCGATGACATCTTCGACTATATGCTGTCTGTCCGGGATGCCAACGAAGAGATATCAGCGGGAAAAAGGATGGCAAGGGAGGACTATGCCAACTGGAAGTACGGAAGGACCGTCAGATTCACCGGAATGGAGGACTATGACGAACTGGTCGAGCAGATACATGCAAGGCGCGCTCCCAGCCGCAGGCAGTACATAAAGGATAAGGCAGGCAGCGAAGTCAGGCTGCGCAGCAACGGAGAGACTGCCCTGGAATATTTCAGCACCAGATTCTCCAACGACACGCTCTACTGTCTCGACGAGCCGGAGAACAGCATGTCGCCGGCGCTGCAGCTGAAACTGCTGGATCTTATCGAGGAGATAACCAGATACTGCGGATGTCAGGTCATAATGGCTACCCACTCGCCGTTCCTGCTGTCAGCGGAAGATGCCAGGATATACGATCTGGACAGCGAGCCTGTCGTGACGAAGAACTGGTGGGAGCTGGAGAATACCAGGACCTACTGGGAGTTCTTCCGGAAGAACAGCGCTCTGTTTGAGAAAGATGAGAAACGGCAGTAATATTCTCTCTTTCAGAAGAATTGAACTCGTGGGAGAGAAAGCAGTCTCGGAGTTCATGGACCGGGAAGGAAGCGGCCGGAACAGCTGGTTCGATATCGAAGGGTTCGCGGAGCGTTTCCTCGGCCTGAAGATCAGATACGAGCTCATTGACGAGGATGACACAGACATCATCGGGTTCCTTTCCAACGGACTTCAGCCTCTTAAGGTGATAAGGAACAGGCGGCATATCAGGGTCGTCTTTGAGAGAGACACAGCAGTGATAGACAGCCGTCTTCTTTCAGAGAAGCAGGACGGGATAAGGAGATTCACCATAGCCCATGAGGCAGGGCACAGACTCCTGGAGATGAACGTGCTGGACGCAGATCCTCAGGCTGCGTTCTGTACCGGACCGGAAGAGGACATATATCCCTACGGTCGTGTAAAGAAGATATTCTCACTGACTGAGGAAATGGCGGACAGGATGGCGGCAGTGCTTCTGATGCCGCGGCCATATGTCTGCAAGGCTCTGGAGAAACTGAACGGTGGAACGGGACCGGCTGTCTATGCAGGAGGAGTCATCACTGATAAAGACATGCGGCTCACGGAAGACGCGGCGGACATGCTTCGGGTATCCCGTACTGCGATGCTGCGCAGGTTCAGGGAACTGAGACTGCTCAGATATCTGCCGGCAGGAGCCTACAGGGAATAAAAACGGAAGGCGGTGATCGAACGATGGATGAGAGATACAACGACAGATTCGGACCGGTATCCGCGGAGACGGCAAGGAAACTGGAACTGTCCAGGATCGAGACCGAGAACATGGAGTCCAGAGATCTGCGCTGTCCGATATGCGGATACAGGATCGGGACGGTATATACGGACAGGAAAGGACATGTGTCCATAAAATGCAGGAAATGCAAATTCGACGGTGTGATCAACCTGGCGTACTTCCGCAGACAGAAGACAGACAGGGCAGGACGCGTTCACGCCCGTTAGAAAATCAAACAGCAGCTTAGATCCAAACCGAGCAGGCGGAGCAGGACCCTTCCGGGCTGAAAAACTACCAGGCGCCGTACGGAGAAGGCGGGAGACAGGATCGGATGATCCAGGATCTCCTGACCGCACCGGAGGCGTCTTTTCTTTTGCTCTTTTTCGCTCTCCGGACGCGGAACGGATAACGGAGGGAAAAGGAAGGATGAAAGTGATGAGCAATGCAGCAAGGAAGAGATTCAAACACCAGTGGGAAAAGACCGCAAAACAGCTCAGAAGCGCTGGAATGCCGGCGAAGGCTGTCGCGGAGATGCGCTCGTTCGACCGCGATCAGTTCATAAACGACATGAAGTTCCTTATCTATGAACGGTCTGCAGGCACATGCAGCGGAGAAGACAGCGAGATCAATGAAGTGCTGGATACAGTCCACGACCGGGACGCATTCAACAGCAGGATAACTGTGAGCATGCAGGAAAGTGCGGGAGACCGCGGGATCAGATGGGACGACACGGAGTATGACTGTATAAGCGACATAGCGGATAAACTCACGGACGACGACAGGATGATGCTGTCCCTGGTGTATCACAACGGCTTCTCAATGGCGGAGACAGCCAGGATCATGGGAAGAGATCACAAGTCAGTGATGAGAAGGATCAGAAAGATCAGAAAAAAGATAGAGAAGAACGTCAGAAGAGCTGCGGAAGAGAAGGCAACCGGTGATGCGGAAGCTGACGAGGCAGGTGCAGCGGAGGAGATGCAGGATGAGACATAGGAAGAAACGCAAAATGCCGCTGGTGACAGCGGCGGAACTGGCTGAAATGATAAGAAGAGCGGATGAGACGGCAGTCTTCCGGGTAAGCGTGACAGGAGGAGAGGATGAACGGAGAGAGGAAAAGACCGTTCCGCCTGAAGGAAGCGGAAGTGAGACTGTATGTCAGGGAGAAGGACGGATGGTTCAGCGATGAGCCTGTCAATACTCCGAGGGCTGCAGTAAAGCTGATGAGCGCGGTGCTTTCAGGTCTTGACAGGGAAGTGGTCTGCGCTGTGAATCTTGACACTAAACTGAGACCGCTGAACTGCAGCATCATATCGATTGGCGCAATAGACAGATCCATAGTTCCGGTACAGAACATATTCAAAAGCGCGATACTCTCCAATGCTGCCGGAGTGATACTCCTGCACAACCACCCCAGCGGCGACACGAGCCCCAGCAGGCAGGACACGGCTCTGACAAGTAAAGCTGTCCTCGCCGGCTGGCTGATGGATGTGCCGCTAAGGGACCATATCATCACCGGTATCAAGGAGGGCGACATGTACAGCTTTATGGAGAACATGCCCGACATGTTCAGGTGTCCGCGGGATGAGACGCTGCAGCAGATGGCCGAAGAACTGATAGGACAGCAGGAGAACGCAGAAGAGATGACTGTGCAGGATGACAGGAAAAGGAGGACTGATCATGAGAGAGAAACTGACCCCGGAAGAACGGGAAACGATAATACTGACAAGCGACGCGGACGATACATTTGAGATATATACCTTCGACAGCGGACTGACCGAAGCGCTCAGGTATATGTCGGAGATCGACCCGCAGCATTACAGGCTGAGGAAGGAGTCGCAGGATATAGGCTGTGTGACCTTCGATGTCTTCAGACCGTGCCTCGGCATCGAACTGACCACAGGAACGGGAATAAAGGAATGCGTCAGATTCAGGACGTTGCAGGTTATCCCGGAGGGCATGGACGTCTCCGTTGAAAACGGAAGTGACGGCTGATATGCTAAAGAAAAAGGCCTGTGCGTGACAGGCTCATGGGGAGTTATAGATATGAGACCGGTAGTGGGCGTGATGCCGCTTTGGGACGAGGACAGGGACAGCATATGGATGCTTCCCGGGTACCTGGAAGGAATAAGGAGAGCCGGAGGCGTTCCGGTGATCTTTCCGCTGACTGTGGACGAGAGGGAACTGGCGCAGCTCATGGAACTGTGCGACGGCTTCCTGCTCACCGGCGGTCATGACGTGGATCCGGAAGTATACGAAGAGGAACCGCTTGAGGGACTCATCGACAGCTGCAGCGACAGGGACCTGATGGATCTTTTTGTCCTCAAGGAAGCCTTGGAGCGCGATAAGCCTGTCCTCGGTATCTGCAGGGGCATCCAGCTCATAAACGCAGGCCTCGGAGGAACGCTGTACCAGGATCTGCCAACGCAGCATCCTTCTGATGTTGATCATCACCAGTCGCCGCCGTATGATGTGCCTGCACATGCCGTCAGGATAACAGAAGGCTCACCTCTTCATGAGTGCCTCGGAAAAGACAGGATATCCGTCAACAGCTATCATCATCAGGCAGTGAAGGATCTGGCTGAAGGCCTTTCTGTAATGGCTGAGTCGGAAGACGGACTGGTAGAAGCTGTATATATGCCGGAGAGCCGCTTCCTCTGGGCTGTTCAGTGGCATCCGGAGTTCTCATTTCACAATGACGAGAACAGTTTGCTGATATTCAGGGCTTTCATAGAAGCCATGAAAGAATAAAGACTGAGACCGGAGGATCACGGTATGGATAAGAATACAGTCCCGCAGGATTATACTTTAGGGCTCGCACTGTTCGACGCAGTCCCGGTACTGCTCTTCGGAATGGCGTGTCTGATACTGTGGAAAGCGACAGGCAGTCTGTTGATACTGATCGGAGGCATCGTATGCTTTGCAGCAGGAATGCTCAAGGTCCTCTGGAAGATCATAGTCGTGGTCAAGAAGAAGAATATCTGGCCGCTCTTCGTGCAGATGAGGATCGGCATGCCTGCAGGTTTCACGCTGATGATTATCGGATTCGTGATCAGCTGCTTCAGGAATGATATGACGGCTTTCTGGAATGCCGTGCTGAGACCTGTGCCTGCAGTGTTCCTGATCCTGTCTGTCATCGGGATGGCAGGGATGATCGTATGCGCTTCGAAACTGGACTCTTCTGATGCCAGGGCGAACTGGATCGAGCAGGGGTGCAATACGGCTGCGCAAGGCGCTTTCCTGATCGCGATGCTGTCCGTCGGATCGTTCCTAAACGTGATCTGAATCAAAAAAGAAAGGCAGCATAACGCTGCCTTATCCCGGAATAATATAAGCCGCTTTTTCAATGTAACGCATTCAGGAAGGAGGACCGTCTGATGCTGTACATCCTTACCGTTACGTGCGCCGTTCTGGCGGGAGTGTTTCTCACCTACGAGAAGAGAAAACAATATGTTCCCGCAGTGATATTCAAGGGACTGGCGTCGATGTGCTTCGTCATCATCGGGATCTATAACAGTTCCGGAACAGAGACGGCAAGACTCATCGTGCTGGGACTGGTGATCGGCTGTATCGCCGACGTACTGCTGAATCTCAGGATGGTATTCGAGAAAAAAGGCCAGCTGATCTTCCTGGTCGGGATACTGGTGTTCCTGACGGGACACATCATGTATCTTGCTGCAGTGCTTCCGTTGTGTCATAACAAACCGGTATGCATAGCTTCCGGTATCGTTCTGACAGCGCTTCTGATGATATGGATCTTCCGACAGATCACAGCCAAGACGGCGTTCAAGATCTTCGGAGTCGTATACATCGGAGCTATCATGCTGCTCAACTGTGTCGCAGCAGCGAACTTCATCGTGTCGCCGTCGGCTTTCACCGGACTGTTCGCTGCCGGCGCAGTGCTGTTCCTCGTAAGCGATATCGTTCTCATACTCAATACGTTCGGCTCTGAATTCAAACAGAGCCTGCGCAATACCAACATATGTCTGTATTATGCCGGTCAGCTGCTGATAGCGATAAGCCTGCTGACCCTGGAGTGATACGTGATCATACAAGGGGAGAAAAGCCAATGGATAAGGACAAGGAAGAATTAGAGAGAGAAAAAGCTCTGGCACACGAAAACGGGAAAGAGCCTTTCGACTTTTTAAAGTTTATCTCCATATACGTTCACGACACCGGCACCTTTGAGCGTCTTAAGCCCGATGAACCGGAATCGGTGAGAGAACAGTACGAATGGTTTTATTATCATTTCTATCCGCAATTCATGACTATAGAAGAATTTGCCGAATTCCTGAACAGAGTCGACGAGAGCTATTGAAACCGGAGAGGAAAAGAACCGATGAACAGAACCAATGAGGCGGCAGCGCTCATAAGGGATGCGCTGCATCTGACGATGAACATCCAGGCAGTGAAATTCATAGAAGATCCTGATGAGGTGCCGCAGGATGCGCTCATGGCAAAGGAGAACTTCGGACATCTTTCTCTGTGTCAGGCATTTGCTCTGGTAAAGAGAAACGGACTGACTGTCTACACGGACAAGGACTCTGAATGGTGCTGGGCACCTGTCGTCGCGCTGGGATACGCAGACTGTTCTCCGGGAACTGAGGCGTACAAGATCATCAAACCTCTGATGGGCATACCGGATCCGGAGAAAGCGGAGCGGTTTTTCGCGGAGTTTCCGAGACTGCCGCTGGGCAAATACAAAGGCCTGCTGATTGCCCCTGCTGACAAAGCAGGATTCGAAGCGGATGTACTGCTGATCAACTGCGATGATAACTTCCAGATGAGGTCACTGCTGTCTGCGGTAAAGCCGCGCAACGGCAAGATGCTGGAAGTGAAGATGGACCCGATAGATTCCTGCATCCACACGCTGGTGACATCATTCATAGAGAAAGACTATACCATCGCGATTCCTGATCCCGGTGAGCAGGAACGCGCTCTTACAGGGAAAAACGAGATCATCATGGGAGTTCCGGCGGAAAAACTGGACGATCTTGTGGCGGGAATATCTTCCCCGGGATTCAGACATGCTCAGGATCCCGATCTACCGGAAGAGATGGAATTCGATTTCCCGCGTCCGCCTTTCTACAATAAGGTTTTCTCACTGTGGGGGATGGAGGAAGGGCCGGAGTGGTCGTTCCCGCGGAAATGATCCTGCCGTTCACGGACTGAGTCACAGATACATGAGGTGATGGGATATGAGGATGTACGCTTACCTGAACGAACCTATAAAAAGGGATGATAAGTTAATTTATAAGATAATGCTCTTCGAAGCAGAAGAGGGCGTCTATCTCTTCGGGTACGGCAGCCCTGACGCAGTGATCTCCTCTTCCGATATCCTGTATGAAAATGCAGAGGAACTGCATGAGGAGTGGGACAGCCTGATCGACGGTAACGGATGGATCACTATGGAAGATCCGCTTCCCGGCTGCCAGCACGATGCATTCATCACTCTAAGGGTCAAAGGAAGGAACACCGGAAAACCCGAGTGGGGGAAATACGAGACTTTCGTGAACGGTGAATGGATAGATTACAATACGGTCATTTGATGATCAGATCGTCAAGATCCTTTTCCTTATTGAGGATATTCAGATCTATATACTGTTCTCCGCCAGTGTACCCTTCCAGAACGCCTCTGTTGAGATACTGCCATATATACCAGTCTTCTTTATAGTTCCAGCCGAGGGGTGTATACAGGCTGGAGATCCACATCTTGTATTCTTCCGAAAAACCTTCCAGATATCTGTAATAGATATCTGATCTGGTATAGATAATCGGCCTTGCTCCGTACTTTGCTTCCAGAGCATTCAGGAAAACAGTCAGCTCCCGTATCACATCTTCTTTTGCGGGAGGATTCTCCTCCTTGTCGCCGTAGTATTCCACGTCGACCACCGGCAGGAGGCGCCCATTGAGATCGTCTCCGACAGTATTGATGAAGTTCTCGGCCTGTGTGCTTCCGGGACTGTCATAGGAGAAGAAGTGATATGCACCGGCAGGCAGTCCTGCGTTTTTTGCATTTTCCCAGTTTGCCGGGAACATCCCGTCCTGAGAAGAGCTGCCTTCCGTAGCCTTGATGAAGACGAATCTAATACCCTGCTCCCGGAGTTTCTCCATATCCACATCTGACTGATATGAGGAGATATCGACGCCGATCGTGCTGTTCTTTTCGTTTACGAACCACTCGTTCAGGAAAATGATCTTTTTCTTTGCCAGTATGAAGACTGTGATAAAGATCAGGAACAGAACGGCTGCAGCGGTGATCAGTGCTTTCAGTATCTTCTTCATTGAGTTCTCCTTAGGCTGATTATTATCTTAACTACTAAAGGGAGAGAGATTACAAAAGTTTCACACATCACATCCATTATTGTCACTATACTGCTGTATTTCAACGGCTGAATTATACTTGGTTTTTTAAAGTGTTAGGAACAATATGGCAGAGTGGTTCAGAGGAGGATATATGACCCAGGCGCAGAGAGAATGGCAGAGAGCATGCAATGATCTTGTAAGAGAGATCATCGATCTGGGATATCCGGAAGAATTCGGACGCGATATCGCAAAGATACTGGGAAGCCCGAAAGCCATAGACAGAATGTCTGCGTACCTCAGGTACACAAGACCTGAGAGCGCAGAGATCATCGCGGACGAAGTACTCGCCATCCGCTCTGAGATCGACGCATGGAAAAGGAAAAAGTCCGCCCAGGAGGCGAACATGAGATACAACGAGGTCCTGTCTTACGGACTGGACCCTGACGACGATGATTAATATGCATCTGATATCCAATTATCGAATCCGGTCGTGATGCAAATTGCTGAATCGGAGCTAAAAAATTAAACATTATTGCTGAAAGTGTCTTCTGAAACTGTCGTCCGGTTGATGACACTGGATATAAGATGTATATTATAAAAGAAGAAATAAATAATTATCCGTTATACGCACTGCCGCCTGCTGACTATACGTCCGGTTCCACGACTCTTCCGTATCACGGCCCGGCGGCGGCAACGCCGTTTTTTTGTTTGGGGGAAATACATTGAAAAAAAGCTTTATGAAAAGACTGTTCGCTGTTTTCCTAATCCTGATCATGATGCTTCAGCAGGCTGCCGGTCTGCATGTCCATGCAGGCCATGTCTGTCCTGAATGCAACGAGTGGATCGATGACGGCGAGTACTGCCAGCACTGTTACAGGTGTGAGAACTGCTACAGTACAGTCGGCTTTTGTGACATCTGCGAGATATGTTTGGAATGCGCGATCGCGCTGGACGACACCATCCACTGCAAAGGCTGCTTTGAAGTATGCTTCGCAGATGAATCGGTCTCCATGTGCATGGAGTGCTGGAGATGCGCCGACTGCTGTGGGGATATGGTCATCGACGAGTGGGGAGGACTCTGCAGAGACTGCTTCGGCGCTGACCCGGAAGCTGTCTGTCCTGAATGTGAGGACCGCGTCATCAGGGATCTCGACGGCAATGATATGGAGGACATGGGCGAATGCGGCGGGCACTGCTACCAGTGCTATGAAGACAACCACTGCCCCGAATGTATGAGATGCCTGCTCTGCAACGATCTGGACTGGTGTGAGACCTGCGAGCTGTGCATCGAGTGTGCACTCAGTCAAGGGTATCACTGCGAGCTCTGCGAAGAGTGCATCATCGAGACCGAGCCCTGCAAGGACGGAGGCGAGCACTGCGCGCAGTGCTGTGAGGAGAACGAATGGCTGTGCGAGAACTGCGGTGCGTGCACGGAAGCGCTCGGCAGGGAGCTCTGCGAATACTGCGGACGCTGCGAAGACTGCCAGGACGGTGACTATCACTGTCAGGAGTGCGGTGAGTGTTATGAGAACGTTGACCGCTGCGCTGACGGCGGAGAACACTGCATAGACTGCTGCGAGAGCAATGAATGGATCTGCAGTCAGTGCGGGCGCTGCATGGAAGCTTACGGATACGACAAGTGTGAGTTCTGCGGTCTCTGCTCCGAGTGCTGCACAGACAACTCCTACCAGATGGGAGACGGCAAAGAATGTGTGGCGGATCCTAAACAAAAGGAAGAATTCGAAGCCAAGCATGATGCCGGGAATCACATCCTTGTGCAGAAGTTCGATAATAAAGAGCACTGGTATATCTGCGTATATCCCGGATGCACCTATGAGGAAGGCCGTGAAAAGCATGTGCCGGACTACAACTGGAAGTCGCAGGAAGGCGGCTGGGGGAACAATAAGGGTATCGAGAGCTGTTCCTGCAAGGTGTGCGGTTATGAAAAGGCGCTTCAGCGCGAGGCTTCCGGAAAGACGGCCTATTTTGAGATATCTCCGGCTTCTGTATGGGCGGAGAACGGAAAAGATGTCAAGTACAGTTATAAACTTGTAGTGGTCCAGTCAGACGGAAAGAAAGTCAGCTGGGACAATGGTTCCGTTCTGGCTTTCGAACTGCGCAAGGGGGAGACATGGCCGGAAAATCCGGCAGTGCCGTATAACGCAGCGTATGATGAATGGGAGAGAAGTCCCCGTACTGCGCCTTCGAGCGGTACGGGCAGGATCTACGGAACAAGAAACGATGTGCCCAAGAAGAACTGCGTCAGGGAATTCAGACTGATCTTCTACAACGGACTGGAAGGTGACGATGCCTTTTACTGCTACAGCAAGAGCTTCAAGGTCACCTGGGCAGAGAATCATCTGCATACCTATAACTTTAAGCACGGCATATGGTTGGGAAGTCCGGATCCGTCAAGGATCAAGAGCGAAGGGAAGGATCCTCTCGGACGCTGCCACTGGCGCGAATGCGAGTGCGGTACCTGGTGGGGGCTGGAAGACTGCGTTCCCTTTATAACTGCTTCTACCGGAAACTGTCAGGATAACGGAACGACAGACTATATGTGTTCGGTATGCGGACAAAAGTGGACTGAGAAGAATGAATCCACAGGAGCGCACGTTCCTACCGGGATCCTCAAAGATGACGATCACAGGGACGCCAACAAGCACTACGATCTGTGCGAACTGTGCGGGGTGAAACTGGCAGAATACGATCACAATTTTGAAGTAAAGCATACCTTTAAAACATGCACGACTGAGATCAGATATCTTCAGTGCAAGGACTGCGGAATTGCCAAGGCTGAAAAAGTTGATCTGAAGACTCCGAATCATGATTTTTCCAGTCCGAAGTACGTGGATACCGTATATCACACCAGATCATGCAAGAAGTGCGGTTATGTCCGCAAGGAAGAGCATAAGTATCTTACTGAACTGCATGGGCGCTGCGAGTGCGGTGCAGACCCGAACAGTGCGTTCGATGTCACCCTGAAGGGCACGTTCTGTCCTCACGGGTCGGCTGAGGTAGTCTTTGGGTCGGGTGTAGATGCATCGATGTACCAGGTAGGCTGGGGCATCGGCTCACACACTTACGGTCCTTCTACGAACTGGACGTTCAGTGAGAACGACGCCGGTGCCGCGTATCTTGTAAAGATCTACGGTTATGAACTGAACGGTGAATATGTTGCTCCCGGAACTGACGGAGCATACAGACAGCAGGTCTGGAGCGTGCCGCTGATCGTCTTCGGATACATGGATATCGCTGGATATCCGGCAGACTGCGTAACTGACGGAGTCAAGGCTCATAAGATGTGTCTCGGCTGCGGAAAGATGTTCGACAGCAACGGCAACGAGATCTCCAATGTATCGATCCCGAAGACGGGCCATACATATGACAATGACTGCGATGCCAGCTGCAACGTATGCGGAGCCATGAGGGACGCTCATCATGAGTGGGGAACTGAATATCATTCCAATACCGAGAAACACTGGAATAAATGCGTTAAATGCGGAGCAGACGGTCCCGCCCACAGTCATCATTTGATCGCTGCGGAGGTGACGGTCTCTGCCAGCTGCGAGAGCCCCGGAGCGTATAAGGCGAAATGCGGCGTATGCGGGATCGAAGTCACCAATACGACTCCGCCCACAGGACATCACCTGCGCTATTTCGAGAAGACAGCGACATGCATCACGGAAGGCTGGAAGATGCATTACGGATGCGAATCCTGCGGGCTCTGCTATACCGATGACACCTGTACGACTAAAGTCTCGGCCAATGAATATAGGATACCGATAGATCCCGACAACCATGTAGGCGGAGTGATGCATCACAACAAGACGCACCACTGGATCAAATGCAAGTGCGGTGCCGATATCGAGAAGGAAGAGCATCAGTTCGATGAGGATCTGCTGTGTACGGTATGCGGATATCAGGGAACGAAACCCGATTACAGCAACCTGATAAAATGGCTGATAATAGGGCTGCTGATCCTGCTGCTTCTGATATTCCTGATCATCATCCTCCTGAGAAAGAAGAAAAAGAAGAAGGAAGAGGAGCCGCCGACTGATCCGGATACACCGGCTGAGGACCGCGGGCCCGGACCGATCCCCGAGGAAGAAGGGACGCCTCCGGACTTGACGGAAGAAGCGCCTGCTGAAGAAATCGTCACCGAAGCGAACGCTCCGGCCCCGGAGAACATGGATGTGCTCTTCGGAGGAGACAGCGAGGAAGAGTCGGAAGGGACCGGCGCGGAAGAAACGGAAGAAACAACGGACGAAGCGCCTTCCGAAGTTCCGGAGGAGAATGAAAACCTGCCGGAAGAGGCAGCCGGGGATCCTGCAGTAGAAACAGAAGAAATCTCAGAAGAATAAAGACCATAAAACATCCCGGACAGTATACGCTGTCCGGGATCGCTTTTTTAGGATAAGATCTATTTGTTTCCGAGATCTCTGAGTATCGCTTCGTGCCTCGGCTTCGCCTCTACGGACCACTTCGGGCCGTTGGCGTACATCTCCGCAAGTTCGGCAAGGACGGCAGGAACATCTATGCCCTGCGGGCAGGCGTGGGAACACTGTCCGCAGCCGATACAGGCAGCGGGCCTCTTGTCCTCGTCCAGACCGTCTATGCGGACTGTAGCAGTCGCTGTTGCTGCGTATTTGAGATCGTTATAGCACTCGATGAGATACGGGATATCCAGACCCATCGGACATCCTGCGCAGCAGTAGCGGCACTTGGTGCAGGGAACGCTCTGCTTCAGGCTCTCCGCTATCTCGTCGAGAGCGGCAAGCTCAGCTTCTGTAAGAGGGGCATACTCCTTGAAGGTGGCGAGGTTGTCCTCTACCTGGAAAACTTCGTTCATTCCGGACAGGATCATCTTGATGTTATCCAGACCCTGCAGATAACGGAATGCAAAGGAAGCGTCTGAAGCGTCCGGACGGAAAGCTTTAAGCTTCGCGGAGTTCTCCTCTGAGAGAACGGCAAGCTTGCCGCCTCTGCAGGGCTCCATCACCCACACGCCGAGACCGTGTTCCGTGATGATCTCGTATTTTCTCTTGGCGTTCTGCAATGTCCAGTCAAGATAGTTGCACTGGATCTGTACGAACTCGAACATTCCTTCATATTTGTTGAGGAAATACTCGAGAAGTTCAGGACCGCCGTGGAACGAGAAACCGAGATGCCTGATCTTTCCTTCTTCCTTGAGTTTAAGGATATCGGGAATGATGTGGTATTCTTCGCTCTCATAGATCTTGACGGACCACTCATTGATGTTGTGAAGCAGGTAGAAATCGAAATAATCGGTCTCGCATTTCCTGAGAGACACGTTGAAGAGCGCGACGTTGTCCACGGGACCGGGCAGGGAGTGTCCGGGGAACTTGTCCGCCAGATAGTAGCTGTCTCTTGGATACTTTCTCAGTGCTTCCGCGACAGATATCTCGGAATTTCCTCCGAGATAGGGATATGCCGTGTCAAAATAGTTTACGCCGTTTGCGATTGCAAGGTCGAACATCGCGTTGACCTTGTCCTGGTCGATCTTACCGGACGAATCCATGGCGAATCTCATGCATCCGAAACCGAGTCTCGACAGCTTAATTCCGTTAAAATCACTGTAGATCATATTTCTCTCCTCCTGAGAATATTATATTGGAGGTAAACTTCCATGACAATGAGTGTGCAGATGCAGAGCGTGCTGTATAAGGATGTTATAATCAGAGCAGAAAGCGAGAGGAGTTACAGGTATGGATAAGAAAAGAGTCCTGCTTTGTGATGATTTCAAGATAAACAGAGATGCTCTCAGGGAGATATTTGAGAGCGCGGGCTATGAGATAGCGGGAGAAGCCGCAAACGGGCAGGAGGGGGTCGATATGTACGACAGTCTCAGGCCTGATCTCATGACGCTGGATATTCAGATGCCTGTTATGGAAGGTCCTGAAGCACTTGAACTGATAATCAAGGCTCATCCTGATGCCAGGATAATCATGTGCTCCTCGGACACCAGAGGCAGCACCGTGATCGGGTGTCTCAGAAACGGAGCATCAGAGTTCGTCCCGAAGCCGTTTGTGAAAGACAGGATGCTGCTGGCGGCGGAACACGCGCTTGCAGGCATTAGACCGGATATACTGGACTGCGAACTGATAGATCTCAGGGAGCGTCCCGAACTGGAGAAGGAAGCTGCGGCATGGTTCCACAGCAAATGGAGAGTCCCGGAGGAAGCGTATCTCGAGTGTATGGACGATTACCTTTCCGGAAAAACTCCTCTTGGATGGTTCCTGTGTCTCAGCAAAGGAAGGATAGTCGGCGGACTGGGCGTCATAGAGAATGATTTCCATGACCGCCCCGATCTCACTCCGAATATATGCGCTGTCTATACAGAAGAGGAATTCCGCGGAAGAAGCATAGCTGGAAGACTGCTCGATATGGCCGTTGAGGATCTCAGATTCAAGGGGATCAGCCCTGTATATCTCCTGACAGATCACGAGGGATTCTATGAGAGATACGGATGGTATTTCTTCTGTATGGTCCAGGGCGACGGAGAAGACCATATGAGCAGAATGTACATTCACGGATGACCGGGAGTCAAAAGGAGGTTCCCATGTTTAAAGCAGAAATGATAGCACCTTGCGGACTTGACGAATATGCCGCCGCACGCCCGTGATCTTCAGTCATGGGTAAGGCGGCCGATATAAGTATTACTGTTGGTGAATCTATGAAGCGTATGGTATAATAAACATATGGAAGAGATTGATTATAATTATGAGAATATAGATGTTACGCATGGTAGAGGATACGTTTATTCGTTGCGCTACCACATGGTGTGGTGTACCAAGTACAG
>JAEEGL014228453.1_pt1 | contig 28990 bp, 19 predicted proteins | sample 9134231 | NCBI WGS metagenome assembly JAEEGL01 (sample SAMN16246548, study PRJNA631951) | gut metagenome | biome: gut microbiome; feature: rumen; material: fiber-attached | host: Bos | place: Iran: Karaj | collected 2018-10 | reverse complement strand
TCGGTGCCTTCGGTGCCCTTTGTGAGCACGATTGACGCCTTGACTATCTGCCCTCTCACCTCGTCGGGAGCGGCGGATACTCCGCACTCAAGCACGTAGGGAAGTTCCATTATGACGCTCTCAATCTCGAAGGGCCCGATTCTGTAGCCGGAGGATTTGATAACGTCATCAACCCTGCCGACATACCAGTAAAAGCCGTCTTCGTCTTTCCAGGCGGTGTCGCCGGTGTGATACCAGCCGTTGCGCCAGGTGTCGGCGGTTTTTTCATCGTCTTTGAGGTAGCAGACCGCTATGCCGTAAGGCCTCTCCTCGCCCTTGATGTTGATGCAGATTTCGCCTGTTTCGCCCACGGGTACGGGCTTGTCGTCCGTGTCGAGAATCTGGACATCATATATGGGGGCGGGCTTGCCCATAGAGCCGATTTTGTGATCCGCTCCGCGCATATTGCCGATAATCATCGCGGTTTCCGTCTGGCCGAAGCCTTCGAGAATCTGCAGCCCCGTTGCCTGCTCAAACAGGCGGTAAACCTCGGGGTTGAGCGCTTCGCCCGCGGTGGTCATATGCTGGATTGAAGATAAATCGTATTTGGTGATATCCTGCCTAACGAGCATCCTGAGGATTGTGGGAGGAGCGCAGAAGGTGGTGATATTGTACTGCTTGAACATCGGAAGCAGGTCTTCCGCGTGGAAACGCTCTTCATCGTAAACGAAGAGGGCCGTTTCGCACATCCACTGCCCGTAGAGTTTGCCCCACGCCGCCTTTGCCCAGCCAGTGTCGGAATAACTCAGGTGAATGCCGTCGGGGTCAACATCGTGCCAGTATTTCGCGGTGTGGAACTGGCCGAGCGGATATAGGTAATTGTGAACGGCGAGTTTCGGGAAACCGGAAGTGCCGGATGTGAAATACATCAGCATATAATCCTTGCCGCAGGGTGCATCGGCCGGTCTCTCATAATGAGTGCTGAAGCGCATATACTCTTCGTTGAAGTTTCTCCAGCCCTCTCTGCTGCCGTTGACAATCAGTTTGTTTTTAAGCCCGTCATAGTTCTTCTCCGCCTCTTCAACGCTCTTGCAGATATTCGGGTCATCCGCGGTGCAGATGATGGCGGAAACATCGGCAAATTTGAATCTGTATTCATAATCGTGAGGCAGAAGCTGGAAGGTGGCGGGGATTGAAACCGCGCCGATTTTTTCGAGCGCGAGAGTCGCAAACCAGAACTGATAGTTGCGCTTGAGGACAAGCATTACTCTGTCGCCCTTCTTTATGCCGAGCGAGAGGAAGTAGTTTACGCAGCGGTTTGTATTCTGCTTTATTTCCTTCCAGGTAAACCTTGTGGGAATCTTGTCTTTTGAAACATAGAGCATAGCGAGTTTGCCGGGGTCTTTGTTCGCTATCTCGTCTATGATATCAAAAGCGTAGTTGAACTTTTCGGTATTTTTGAACTTGATAGAAACGGGTGTGCCGTTTTCGTCCTCTTCGGTTTCGATATAGCGCTTGTAGATACGGTCCTTCGTATCTCTCACGTGACCCATTTCGGGGCCCGCCACTCTGCGCCCTGTCTGCATCTCGGGGATGGGCTCGCCGGAGGGATTGAGGACTATCGCGTAGAAGCTGCAGTCCTTGCCGCCGACCGCTCTTTCGCCGTGAGGCTTGTCGGAGTCAAAATAAATGCTGTCTCCGGGTCCGAGAATTTCGCTGTGCTCACCCACCTGCACCTCAAGATGGCCGTCTATGACGATGTCCATCTCCTGGCCGCTGTGGCTCGTGAGTTCCATAGGCTTATTTACGGCTTCTTCGCTGTATTTGCTCACTACATAAAGCGGCTCGGATATCCTGTTTCTGAATCCGTAGGCGAGGTTGTAGTAAGTCATGCCGTGAGCGTCCGATATTCTGGGCGCCTCTCCCCTTCTGGTGACGAAGTAGGAGTTAAGTTTGGGCGAGCGTCCCTCGATAAGGTTGGTAACGTCAACCGAAAGGGCGTTGGCGCAGCGGTAAAGGAAAGCGAAGTTAAGGTCGCTGTTGCCGTTTTCGCACTCGATGTATTCCTCGGGGGTTACACCCGTTTTAGCCGCCATATCCTCAACCGAGATATTTTCAATCTCTCTGAGTTCTCTTATTCGCGCGGCCATTTCCTTGATTTTGAAATCAAGGCCTGCAATTTCCATAAGAAACACCTCATTTTGCGGGGCGATAAAAAACCCGCCCCAAAGCTGATAATAACTTTGAGACGAGCCGGAAAACATATCCGATACCCGCGGTACCACTCAAATTGCGCTTAACGCGCCACTCAGGCTCTGACAAGCCGTATGCACTAACGCGGCAGTCACGGGGAGGTTCTACTTGCAAAACGCTTTCTTCCTCCCGGCTCGGAAGCTACAGCTTTACCCCTGTGCATCTGCGGTTCGCACCGTCCACCGCTTCTCTGAAATGCCTGCGGGTAAGCACTCTTCGTCAACGCCTTTATTTATTGCAGTATATAATATATCAGTTTATCGAATTTGTCAATATTTATTTTATAAAATGCAAAATATTGTATTAAAGTTTATTCCTCTGAATCTTGCCGCTGATTGACTTGGGAAGTTCATCGCGGAAGACGACGAGCCTCGGATATTTGTAGGGAGCGGTGTGCTCTTTTACGTAATTCTGGATTTCCTTCTTGAGTTCTTCGGTGCCTTCGGTGCCCTTTGTGAGCACGATTGACGCCTTGACTATCTGCCCTCTCACCTCGTCGGGAGCGGCGGATACTCCGCACTCAAGCACGTAGGGAAGTTCCATTATGACGCTCTCAATCTCGAAAGGCCCGATTCTGTAGCCGGAGGATTTGATAACATCGTCAACCCTGCCGACATACCAGAAGAAGCCGTCTTCGTCTCTCCACGCGGTGTCGCCCGTGTGATACATATTGCCTCTGCGGCATTCCTCGTTTTTGTCGCCCTCGTCGATATACTGCTTGAAGAGGCCTATCGGGGCGCCCTTGTCAAGGCGCACCACAAGTTCGCCCGTTTCACCTACGGGTACGGGATTGCCGTCCGGGTCAACAAGGTCCACATCATACTGAGGCGAAGCCTTGCCCATTGAGCCGAGCCTGCACTCTGTGCCGATAAGGTTGCCGACAACGAGGGTGGTTTCGGTCTGACCGAAGCCTTCCATTATTTCAAGGCCTGTCGCCTTTTTGAACTGAATCGCCACTTCGGGGTTGAGCGCCTCGCCCGCCGTGGTCATATGCTTGACGGATGAGAAATCATACTGCGTGATATCCTCTTTTATGAGCATTCTGAGCATCGTGGGAGGAGCGCAGAAAGTGGTTATCTGATACTGAGCGAAAAGCGGCAGGATGTCGGCTGAATGGAATCTGTCAAAGTCATACACAAACACCGCGCCTTCGCACATCCACTGGCCGTAGAGTTTGCCCCAGAGAGCCTTGCCCCAGCCGGTGTCGGAGATGGTGAAATGAAGGCCGTCCTTCTCGCAGCAGTGCCAGTATTTCGCGGTGACGAAATGGCCGAGGCTGTAAGTGTGCTTGTGCTCAACCATCTTGGGATTGCCCGTTGTGCCCGATGAGAAGAAGATGAGGGCGGTGTCGTCTCCGCCGGGAGTATCTTCCGTTCTGAAATAATGAGAACTGTAAATCGGATATTCGGCGTCAAAATCGTGCCAGCCCTCTCTGTGGCCGCCCACGATAATCTTTGTGGTGACGCTCGGGCATTTTTCGGCCGCTCTTTCGGCTATATCGGCAACATCGCCGTAATCGGTGCAGATTATCGCCTTGACATTTGCGGAATTATATCTGTATTCAAAATCGTGCTCTTTGAGAAGATACGTTGCGGGAATCGCGACGGCGCCCATCTTGTGAAGGGCAATCATCGTGAACCAGAACTGATAATGGCGGCGCAGTACAAGCATTACCCTGTCGCCCTTCTTGATGCCGAGAGAGGTGAGGTAGTTTGCGACTCTCGCGCTCTCCTGTTTGATCTGTTTGAAGGTGTATCTTCTCTCCTTCTTGTTGACATCAAGGTGAATCATCGCGAGTTTGTCGGGGTACTTGTCGGCAATCGCGTCAACGCAGTCAAAACCGAAGTTGTATTTTTCGGTGTTTTCAAAATGAATTTTCTGAAGAGAGCCGTTTTCGTCCTCTTCGCACTTTGCGTATTTGTCAACGATGAGACCTGTCGCGGGGCGTGCCTGGGCAACGCTTCTGCTGATTTCGGACTCCTTCGCCTTTTCGCCCGGGATGACGAAAGCGAGGAAGGTGCAGTCTCTGCCGTCTATGGCTATCATGCCGTGAGGCGTGGAGGAATCATAGAAAATGCTGTCGCCCTCGTGGAGCACTTCGCGGTTGTTGCCCACCTGCACGAGAAGAGAGCCGGAGATGACGAGGTCAAACTCCTGACCGTTGTGCTTCGTGGTGTGGATGGGTTTATTCTGAAGCTCTGCGGAATATTCATAGGTAACCCAGTAGGGCTCGGCAAGTTTATTTCTGAATTTGGGGGCAAGATTCTTTATGGAAATGCCGTCTTCCTTGGCAGTTTCGTGACCCTCGCCCTTCCTTGTGACCGTGTAGGACAGAAGGTGGGTGGTGCGCCCCTCGATGAGGGCGGTGATATCGATGCCGAAAGCGAGAGCGCACTTGTGAATAAAGGTGAAGGGAAGGTCCGCTTCGCCGTTTTCATAGGTAGTGTACTCCTGCACGCTGACTTCGGTTTTCTCCGCCATCTCTTCAGCCGTGAAGCCGAGAATCTCACGCATCTCTTTGATACGCTTTGCCGTCTCTTTGAGGCTGTTCATAGCATTCCGGTTTTCCATTTGATTTCCTCCTTAAAATAACAAAAAGCCCGTCTCAAGTAATCTTGAGACGAGCCGGAAGTTTAATCCTATACCCGCGGTACCACTCAAATTGCACAATAATGTGCCTCTCTTCGGGCTCTGACAAGCCCTATGCACTAACGCAGCAAACTCGGGAGATATCTACTTGCTTTCGCTTTGGGATCTCCGGCTCGGAAGGGATGGGCTTAAAAACATTTGTTACCGGGATCACAGCATCCCCGGCTCTCTGAAAACTTCCTGTTTTCGCCGTCTTCGTCATTGCCTTTGGTTTATTTGATTGCCCGTATTTTAGCACCCTGCGGCACATTTGTCAAGCATTTTTTACAAACTCTGTGCGCCTGTTCTGTACAAAACGGCAAATTTACACCGAATATTTTTCGATGCCGAATATCTTTTCGGCGTTTTTGTGAGTGATTAATTCAAGTTCATGAGGCGTAAGATCCAGCGAAAACAGTTTCTCAAGTTCTTCTTCGGGCGACCACATCGGGTAGTCCGTGCCGAAGAGAACTCTGTCCGCGCCGTAAGACCTGATTATTTCAGCCGTATTTTCCCTGCCCGCGTATTGATAAACGGAGGAGCAGTCGATGTAAAAATTATCGTGACCGGGCAGGACTTTCACCGCCTCGTCCCATACGCTCCAGCCGCCGAGATGCGCGCCGATAACGGTAAGGTCTGTAAAAGTTTCGAGTATCGGCAGAATGCGGTTGGGGTTAGAAAAATCCTTGCGGTAATCGCCGCAGTGGATAAGCACCGGGAGCCTGCCCTCGCAGTATTCATACACCTTGAGATAGCGGTAATCGTCCGCTTTAGTCTGCTGAAAATCGGGGTGGATCTTTATGCCTTTTAGCCCGAGCGCAATTACCTCCTCCACCGCCGCGCTTAGGTCCGGGCAGTCCGGATGAATTGTGCCGAGCCCGGTAAGCGTGCCGCCCGATTTTGCGGCTTCTTCTGCGATAAAATGATTTACCGCGCTCACCTGATGGGCGTTTGTTGCAACCGAAAAGATAACCTGATGCCCTATGCCCGCGCGTTTTTCACGCGAGAGCATATCGGAAAGCGTGCCCCTTGAGAGCATATCTTCGCCGAGTTTCAGATTATAAAACGAGGCGATACCGCCGATTGCTTTCGGGGCAATCGAATCGGGGTAAATATGGCAGTGACAGTCAATAATTTTCATTTTATTTCTCTCTTATATCACAACTATATCACAGCCCGCCCGTGTCACACTTGCAGGAGACGGGCGGGAGTAAGTTATTTTTTCAGCCCGAGCATTTCTATTGACTGCTCGCGCATTTTGTATTTGAGGATTTTGCCTGCGGCATTCATCGGCAGGGCATCAACAAACAGGAAATATCTCGGCACCTTATGCCTTGCTATATGGGCGTTGCCGAATTCTCTCATTTCCTCTTCGCTCGAGGTTTCGCCGTCGTGGAGCACTATCCAGGCGCAGGCCTCTTCGCCGTATCTTTCGTCGGGCACGCCGACTATCTGCACGTCTCTTACCTTTTCGTGAGAAAGATAGAATTCCTCAATCTCTCTCGGGTAAATATTCTCGCCGCCGCGTATTATCATATCCTTGAGGCGGCCTGTAACTTTGTAGTAGCCGTCGGAGGTACGGCAGCAGATATCTCCGCTGTGAAGCCAGCCGTCGCTGTCAATGGTCTCGGCAGTGGCGACGGGCATTTTATAGTAGCCCTTCATGATGTTGAAGCCTCTTGCCACAAACTCGCCGTTTTCGCCGTCGGGCAGGTCTTTGCCCGTTTCGGGGTCGATGATTTTGCACTCGACTCCAGGGAAAGCGGAGCCGACGGTTTCAACTCTGTGGTCCTCGTCTTCATTGACCTCGCCCATTGTGCTGCCGGGGGCGGACTCGGTCATACCGTAAACGGAAATGATTTCGCTCATATTCATTTCGCGCGCCGCTCTTCTCATAAGGTCGGGCGGGCAGTTTGAGCCTGCCATGATACCTGTCCTGATATGCGAAAAATCGGTCTTCGCGAAATCTTCGTGATTGAACATGCCGATAAACATTGTCGGCACGCCGTTGAAGCAGGTAATCTTTTCGTCATTTACGCAGGCGAGCGCTGACTTGGGCGAATAATAGGGTATCGGGCAGAGAGTGCCCGCGTGAGTCATGGTGGAGGTCATTGAAAGCACCATGCCGAAGCAGTGGAACATAGGCACCTGAATCATCATTCTGTCAGCAGTGGAGAGATCCATTCTGTCGCCTATAATCTTGCCGTCGTTTACTATATTGTTGTGAGTGAGCATAACGCCCTTGGGGAAGCCCGTGGTGCCTGAGGTGTACTGCATATTGCATACGTCGTCGGGTTTCACCATTGACGCCCTGCGCTTCACCTCTTCCTGAGGCACGAGGTCGGCTCTGTCAAAGGTTTCCTCCCAGGTGAGAGCGCCCTTCATATTGAAGCCGACTGTGATTACGTTGCGCAGGAAAGGCAAATTCTTTGAATAAAGCGGCTTGCCGGGAACAAGCGATTCGAGTTCGGGGCACAGTTCGCTTATGATTTCCTTGTAGTTGGCGTCTTTGCTGCCCTCAATCATAACAAGGGTGTGGGTGTCGCTCTGCCTGAGCAGATACTCTATCTCGTGAATTTTGTAAGCGGTGTTCACCGTAACGAGCACGGCGCCGATTTTGGTCGCCGCCCAGAAAGTGAGGAACCAGGCGGGCACATTTGTAGCCCAGATTGCCACGTGGTAGCCGGGCTTTACGCCCAGCGAAATAAACGCCGCCGCGAGGTCGTCAACATCCCTGCGAAACTGCGCGTAGGTCCTTGTGTAGTCAAGCGTGGTGTATTTGAACGCGAGCTGATCGGGGAAGGTATCCGCCATAACGTCGAGCACCTGTGAGAAAGTCATATTGAGCATCTCATACTTTTTCCAGGGGAAAACACCCGTGTGACTGCGGTTATACTGCAGGGCGGTGTTTTCAGCCTTTATGCCCTCTTCGCCCGCTATATAACTTCTGAAATGGGTGAGCACTATATCGGGGTCGCTGATTTCGTCGTTCCACTCAACGCAGACAAAACCTTCGTAGTTAAGGGATTTGAGGGCGTTGATAAAATCTTTGACAGGCAGGGTGCCTTCGCCAATGAGTACATCGGTGCTCCCGTTTCTGTCGCCCATACGAACATAGCAGATATATGCGCCGAGAGTCTTTATGGTAGCCTCCGCGCTTTCGCCCGCGTCAAAGAAAGTGTTTCTCATATTCCAGCACGCGCCGATTGCTACGCTCGCAAACTCGTTAATGAGGGCAAGCAGTTTTTCGGTGGCGGCAAGCGCGCCCTGAGTTTCAAACAGAATTCTCACATCATTCTGCTCCGCCCTTTCGAGAGCGGGGGCGAGAATTTCCTTGAGAGCGGCAATATCCGGCTCGCCCTGCACGGTTACGGTGACGTTTTCTATGCCGAAATCACGCGCAAGGTCAACATATACCTTTATATCCTCCGCCTTCGCCTCTGCCGAGTCGAGAGCGTAAGGGTAAGAGAGCGCGGAAACGGTGAGCCCTCTGTTGAAGAGCCATCTTTTTGAATCCGCCGAGCCCCTGAGCACACTGTCCGGATGTTTTTTCATTTCGCCGCGCGCGTCATATATTTCAAAGCCGGCGTAGCCGTAATCGTAAGCAAATCTGCACAGATCGTGGAAGGAGTTTCTGCTTACGTTTTTAGTTGAAAATGTAAGTTTCATAAGAAAACCTCAATTATCTTTTATTCCTCTTCGTCTGTGTCGTAAACAATCTTGTTGAGGGCGTTGATGTACGCTCTGATGCAGGCGCCGACAATGTTGGTTGAAATGCCGTTGCCCGAGTAGAGTTTGCCGCCGTTTCTGAGTTTGATGAGAGCCGAGCCGAGCGATTCCTTGCCCTGAGTAACGGTGTTTATGCTGAATTCATCAAGTTCATAATGGAAGCCGACAGCCTGCTCAATCGCGCCGAACGCGGCGTCAATGGGGCCGTCACCGACACCCGAGCCGCTGATTTCCGCACTGCCGTCTTTGGTGAGCACCACGTGAGCCATTGAGGGAGCGAGGTTGCTGCTCATGGTGGTAAAACTCTCAAGGTGATAGGTGGAGGGCGCTCTCATCGAGTAGGAAGCGATAACCGCTTCAAGTTCTTTCGCCTCAACGCATCCCTTGGATTCGCACACTCTCTTAAGTCCTCTTTCAACATTGCCCAGGTCCTCTTCGCTCAGGCTGTAGCCCAGAGCCGCGCAGGCGGCGGCAATCTGCTCGGAGGTGCTGTCACCGTCAAGGAAAATATCGGCGGAACTGCCCGGAAGCTGCTCCTGAGCGGGAATTTCCGTATCGGCAATTCTCTTTGAAAGAATCTTTGTTTCGGAATGGGTTTTGGTAACATCGAGGTCAATATATATACCTGTGTTTTCGCCTTTCGCCTTTACGGCGGAAGCAAAATCGTCAACCTTGAGTTCGTTGCTGCCTCTGATAACGGTCTTTACGCCGTCCGCGCCCGCAAGCACAGCCTCAAAAGCGGAGGCGACAGCCATTCTCAGGCTGTTGTTTACCTTTACGTATACGGGCACGCTCACTTCGCCCCTTACCGATTTCACAAACTCGGCAAGTTCACCCGGGAGCATAGTGCCGGCGTCATCGCAGAGAGTGAGAGCGCAGGCGCCGCTGTTCTGAGCGGCTTTGAGAGCCTCAACGAGGAAATCCTTTTCCGCTCTTGTAGCGTCGAGTGCCACAAACTCAACCGACTCGCACTTCGCCTTTGCCGCCTTTACAAGTGCTTCAATCTTCGGGAGCATCTTGTTTGACTTGAGGTGGTAGGTGTATTCCATCTGCACGGTGCTAAGAGGCAGAATTACCTGCAGGCAGGGCTTTGCCGCGCCGCTTATTGCCTCCCACGCGTTTGCAATATCCTCTTCGCTCTCGCCCGCAGGCACGCAGACTGCGGCGTTTTTGATATTGGCGGCGATGGTCTTATAGACAATGGTGTCTTCCTTTACTTTTGTGATGGGCGCGAGTTCAATCGCGTCAACGCCCATCGCCTCAACGGCGTTGGCTATATCCGTTTTTTCACGGAAAAGCAGAGGATTCTTTCTCTCTCCCGCAAGTTTGCTTAAAGTGAAATCGGAAACATAGATTTTTCTCATTTTTTCCACTCCTTGTGTAATATGTAAAATGTGTTTTTAAACTGATTAGTCTCTCTTAAAAAATTAAAAGAATAAGCGAGGTTCATTCGGTTTTTTTCGTTTTTTCAGGCGGATTATTTTTGATTATGAAATCCGGTCTGAAAAAATGCGAAGCACCTTCCGGCGAGAGGGTTTTTCGTCAGACAACGAAAAAGCGCAGGCAATACTTGGCTGTATTAACGAGCATTTTGAGGAAGTATGGCGGAAAACAATCCGTTGGAAGGCGGAAACAATCCGGATTAACCGAGCGTAAAAACAAAATCCCGCAGAGCGTATTACTCTGCGGGATGATTATACATAATAACCACGGTACCACCCGTATTGCCGCTTAAAGCGACCTCTCATTAAGGCTCTATCAAGCCCCCGACCTGTAACGGGCTCACCCGTAACTCCCTATGAATTCAGGAGTTATGCTCCGATACGAGACAGCGATTCGGGATTCTTACCGCCTTGCACCTGCCGGCGGCTCTCTGAAAAGTTTGCCCGGATTACTTAATATCATCACTGCATTTTTATATGTGATTTCGTACAATATAGCCCATTTCACCCGTTTTGTCAAGTGTTTTTTATTTTATGCAGGTAAAAATATTATCTTGTAAACGGCGCAAGTATATAGTATAATAACTTTGTATTCTTGCATTTACAAGGAGATGAAACAATGGACCCTATCAAAGTTGATTTTTCAAAGAAGAAAGGCTCCGGGCAGAAAGAGATAGTCATCCCCCCCGAAAAGGCGGGGCTCAAGCGCGTTATCGCCCTGCTTCTTTCGGCAGTTACCGCGCTGGTTGCGTTTTACTTTATGCTTCCCGCTCTCAACCCCAAGTCCTATGATCTTTACATTTACATCGGCATAGTCGCCGCGTCATACGTGGTATGGAACGCTCTGCTCACAAGAGCGACCACCAAGCCCGAATATATGCCCTATGTCAAGAAGAGGGCGTTTGTGCCCGGCATAATCATCGGTCTGCTCGTGGTTGTTGTGGCAATCGGATATCTGGTTTCATCCCAGTTTTTCAGAGCGAAGAGTTACAGCAGCATTATAGCCGTTGAAACCGACACAAACTTCTCCGACGACCTTGAAGAGGAAGACGCGGAATCCTTCTCCGCCATTCCCCGCCTTGATAAAGACTCCGCCTATCAGGTGGCATCAAGAGCGCTCGGCTCACTGGGCGAGATGGGCTACGTTTCACAGTTTACGGTTGCTCCCGAAAACACCCAGATTAACTACAAGGAAACACCCGTCAGGGTCGCTCCCCTTCAGTACGCCAATCTTATCAAGTGGCTCTATAACACAAGAAGCGGTTTCCCCGGCTATGTTATAGTCGATATGGCAAATGAAAGCGCGGAATTCGTTGAACTGCAAAACGGCAACATCAGATATTCACCCTATGAGCACTTCAACAAACTGCTCAAGCGCCATCTGCGTTTTGAATACCCGACCTACCTTTTTGCCGACGCTACCTTTGAAGTTGACGATGAAGGCAATCCGTACTGGATCTGCGCCCGCCTTGACAAAACCATCGGCCTCTTCGGCGGCACCGATGTTATCGGCGCGGTTGTTGTTAAAGCAAACACCTCCGACTGTGAAAACAACTACTACACGATAGACGAACTCAAGAGTGACCCCGCTCTTCAGTGGATTGACAGAATCTACTCCGCCGACCTGCTTGTTGAGCAATACAACTACTACGGCAAATACAGAAACGGCTTCTGGAACTCACTTCTCGGCCAGAAAAACGTTATAAAGACTACCTCCGGCTACAACTTCATAGCCAAGGACGATGACGTATGGATGTACACGGGCATCACCTCCGTTACCTCCGACCAGTCCATCACCGGCTTTGCTCTCGTAAATCAGAGAACAAAAGAGGCTAAGTTCTACTCCGTAACCGGCGGTACCGAAAATTCCGCACAGCTTGCCGCGGAAGGCAGAGTCAAGGACCTCGGCTACAACGCCACCTTCCCCCTGCTTCTCAATATCGGCGGAGAGCCGACTTACTTCCTCTCTCTCAAAGATACATCCGCAGGCAGCAACATTGTTCAGCAGTATGCTCTTATCAACGTGAAGCAGTACAATAACAACAAGATGGGCGCAAACGGCACCGACCTCGCGAAGTGCCTTGCCGCTTACATTGACGCGCTTCACAGCAGCGGCATAGAGGTTGACATTGACCCCGATGAAGTTGCGCAGCAGATAGAAAACAACACTCCCGACGACAAGGATACAACCGACACTCCCGCCGCTCCCGAAGATAATACCGAAAAGGGCGAAAACACCGTAACGGGCAAAATCACCGATATAAGGACAGCGGTCAAGGGCGGCGAAAGTTACTATTACATCAAGATAGGCTCCGCCCCCGAGTACTACAGCGTTTCCGCCTCGCAGGATGAAAGCGTTGTTATCCTCAACACGGGCGACACCGTCACCATCAGATTCAGCGGCTCGGGAAGCATCCTCAAAGCGGAATCAATCAAAAAATAAACACCGTAAAGGGGCTGCCGTGAGACAGCCCCTGCGTTATATGAATTATGGAATTATACGAAAACAGAACCGACCCCGAAAGAGCAGTGCTTGTGGCTGTGGATACGGGCGAATATGACTGCGACTCATCACTCGCCGAACTTGAAGAACTCGCCGACACGGCGGGGGCTCAGGTGGTGGGTTACCTCACGCAGAGAAGAGAAAAGCCCGACAATGCCACCTTCCTCGGAAGCGGCAGGCTCGCGGAACTTGCGGAGTACTGCGAAAACAACGAAATAGATCTGGTAATCACCGATAACGAACTTTCGCCCACACAGCAGAGAAATGTTGAAAAGGCGGTAAACGTGAAGGTGATTGACAGGACCGCGCTCATCCTTGACATCTTTGCAGACAGAGCCGTGAGCAACGAGGGCAAACTGCAGGTTGAACTTGCTCAGCTCAAATACTCACTGCCGCGCCTTACAGGTCAGGGCACCAAACTTTCAAGGCTCGGCGGTGGCATAGGCACAAGAGGCCCGGGCGAAACGAAACTCGAAACGGACAAGCGCCACATAAGAAGGCGCATCACCGCCCTTGAGCATCAGCTTGACGAACTCGAAAAGCGCAGAAACTACACAAGGGCAAGGCGCGAGAAGGACAGAGTTGAAACCGTGGCAATCGTGGGCTACACAAACGCGGGAAAGTCAACCCTGCTCAACACTCTCACCGAGGCGGGCGTGCTCGCTCAGGATAAACTCTTTGCGACCCTCGACCCGACTTCAAGGTCAATCACCCTGCCCGACGGCAGACAGGTGCTGCTGGTGGATACGGTCGGCTTTATACGCAGGCTGCCCCACGAACTTGTGGAGGCGTTCAAATCAACGCTTGAAGAGGCGGCGAGCGCAAAAGCGATTGTAATAGTGTGCGACTGCTCCGACCCCGAATGCGAAGAGCAGCTTGAGGTTACGGAAAAACTGCTTGATGAACTCGGCTGCACAGGCACTCCCGTTGTAATTGCCCTCAACAAGTGCGACAGACCGGACTGCAACACGGGCCTTATGCTCCGCAATAAAAACGCGGTGAAGATATCCGCGCTCACGAGTGAAGGCGTTGACGACCTGCTTGCCGCCGTGTCAAAAGCCCTGCCGCCCACGAGGATGAGAGTGAAAATGCTTATCCCCTACAGCGACGGCTCGGCCGCCGCGAGGCTGCGTGAAGACGGCGCGGTGCACAGCGAAACATACGGCGAAAACGGCATCACTCTCGACATAACGGTAAAGGCGGAACTCATTGACAGATACTCCTCCTACGTTATACCAACATAAAAGTTTACAATTGTTCACTTGACAAACATTTTATTAAAATATATAATTCATTTATACACTAAGACGAAAGTGAGGCAAAATTATGGGCAGTTTAGGTCAGTTCTTTACCGATCTCGGTTATGAAGTTGATGCCAAAACTCTTGAGGATCTTATCGTCGGTCTTTTCCAGTGGATTATTACCTTCGACCCCAAGACCATCAATGTTGAGTATCTTTCTCAGCTTCTTACCACATTTGCTCCCATCTGGAATCCCGTCTGGGCTGCTATAAGCAATTTCCTCAGCGAATATTTCGGATTCTGATGCAGAGTCAGCATTATGCCGGCGGGGCGCACCCTCCGGCATTTTTGTTTTGATTCAGAGGTATTGTATGTTTGAACAGTTTATCGACTTTGTAAAAAACCATACCGTGCTCATACTCGGCTTCGGCAGAGAAGGGCGCTCAACCTATGATATCATACGCCGCCACCTGCCCGATAAAGAACTCGGCATAAGCGACATAAGGGAAATAGAGATTGATGACCCGTATGTGACCACTTACAGCGGCAAGAATTATCTTGACTGCATAAAGAAATACGAAGCGGTTATCAAAACTCCCGGCATTTCCTTTGATGATTTCATAGTGCCGCAAAATGTGATTATAACCTGCCAGACAGACCTGTTTCTGCATTTTTCGGATTGCCTGTGCGTGGGCGTAACGGGCACGAAAGGAAAGACTATTGTTTCCTCCCTGCTTTACGATATGCTCAGGAAAGAGGGCAGAAGCGCCTGCCTGATAGGCAATATAGGCCTACCCGTGCTTGATACTCTCGAAGACGGCGAGCCCGAAATCGCGATAATCGAAATGTCCTCGCATCAGCTTGAGTTTACGACCGCCTCGCCTCATATCGCGGTGCTCACAAATATCTTTCCCGAGCATCTTGAGCATCACAGCGGCTATAACGGCTATGTTGCGAGCAAACTGAATATAGTGCGCCACCAGGCGTCGAGAGATTATTTTATCTGCAGCGCGGACAAGAGTTATGATGTCTACTGCGATTTTTCGAATATCCCCTCAACGGTGATAAAGGTATCGTCCGATATTTCGGGCTACGAAAACCTTTACACAGCCTACGAGCAGAATCCCGTGCTCATAGGCGAGCACAGCCTCAAGAACGCCTTTATGGCGGGCAGTGCCGCGAGACTTCTCGGCGTAAGCGAGGCAAACATAGCCCAGGCGATAATCGAATTCCGCGGAGTGAGCCACCGCCTTGAATACATAGGCAGCAAAGACGGAATAGATTTTTACGACGATGCCACAGCCACCATACCGCAGGCTACCCTGGCGGGTATGGAAGCGATAGACAACCTTGACACGCTGATATTCGGCGGCATGAGTATAGGCATTGATTATGCGGAGTTTGAAAACTATCTCTTCCGCAGTAAGATTCACAACCTTATCGGTCTGCCCGATACAGGCAGAATAATCTGCTCAAACCTCGCAAACAGAGGCTGCAAGAAAAACCTCGTGCTCGCGGAGGATATGGAAGACGCGATTGAGCACGCCTTTTCGCTCACGGAAAAGGGCAAGGCCTGCCTTATGTCCCCCGCCGCGTCGAGTTACAATGTCTATAAGGACTTCGAGCACAAGGGCAACCATTTCAGAGACCTTGTTGAAAAGCATCAATAAAAAACTGCACATATAAAAAATCATCCCGTTTGATACGGGATGATTTTTTTGCTTATTTCAGGTCAAGGACCATAGATTTCTGAAGGCCGTGACCTTCTATCTCGATTCTGTCTTTATACACACTGATTACGGCGAAGTTGGCGCTCTCATAATTTACAAGCGCGGTGAGGGCGACATAGTAAACGCCGCCGTGCTTCACGAGGTCGCCGTAGTGATAATGGCCGCAGATGACTGCTTTGACTTTGCCGCTCTTTTCGATTATCGCGAGCGCGTCGTCTCTGTTTCTGATTACGTGCGGGTTGTCGTTTTCATACTCTTCGAGCATCATGAGCGCGTGGCTGAAAATAATCACGTCTTTGTCCGTTTCGCTCAGCGTCTTTTCGAGCCAGGCAAGCTGCTCATAATCAAGATATGTTTCCTTCCACTCAATCTCCGCTTCAGGGAAAGGACTGTCCGGTGAATTCATATTCGTATCAAGCGCAATGAAAAGATAATCGCCGCTTTCAAACGAATAATACCTGCCGGGCATCGAATAGATATCCGTAAGTTTCTCTTTGGGCAGGGAGGTGTCGTGGTTGCCTATGAGGCAGTAAACGGGTTTTCCGGTGCCGGAGAGGATGCCGTAAATCTCACGGGCAAAAGTCTCCTGGTCGCCGCAGCCGGGCAGAGAATCCGCCGTATCGCCGAAACCGGCAATAAAATCGCAGTCTGCCGCGCAGCCGCTTACCGCTTGCCTGAGTTTGCCCGCGGAAAGTATATTCCTTCTCTCTGCGCCCTCAATATCGCGGCCGCAGTAGTGAAGGTCGGTGACCGCAAGAAACCGTGTCATCTTATTTCTCCGCCTGCTTTGAATACTTCTTGAGGTAGATAAATCTCATAAGGAAGGCTTCGAGGGGATTGATGGGCTTTGCGCCGTCAAGCACCTTGGTGGTAAGAAGGGCAAGGGATGCCTTGCTCATAATCATATTGACGGCTTCTGCGTCGCCCTCGTTTTTGCCGCAGCAGAGAGCGCCCTTGTCCTTGAGGATAACGGCGTTTTTGCCTTTAATCTTCTTGCCGCAGGCGGCGGGAGTTTTGGCTACTCTTACTTTGGTGCCGCAAATCTGGCTGAAATCGTCAAGCAGGGGCTTCATGGTTTTGCCGAGTATGGAAGCGCCTACTGTTTCTTTGTCAACATTGTGGATGATGTAATTCATGGCGGGAGCGGCGAGGTAAATCGACCTGTGAGCTTCTGCCGTGTCGGCAAGCTGAGTGTCAGCCGCGCCTGTGCTCATATCCATTGAAATCTTTGCGCCGTCGGCGAGATTTGTAAGGATGATTTTGCCGCTTGCTCTGTCACACTCGCTGTTGTAAATCATTGACTTGTCAATATCAAGGCTTTTTTCGGTGCCAGCAAGTTTGCTGACTATCTGAGCGCAGAAGGTGTCAAGGTCGCCTGCCGCTTTGCCGATTGCCGCCTTTGCGGCATCGAGGATGTATTCGGCGCAGGCCTTTTCGAGAGTGTCCGCAACCATAAAAGCCTCGTCAGCGTCCCTGCCGAAGCAGAGTGCGCCGTGGTGCGCCATAACGGTTGCCTTTGAGGGGCTGCCCGCGAGAGCGGCGGTAACGCCTTTTCTGAGTTTTTTGGTGCCGGGAAGGCCGTAGGAAGCGAGCAGGATATTGTCGCCTATCACATCCTTGTTTTCACCTGTGAGGGTGTTGATTCCGCTCTTGAGCACGCTTATTGCGGAAGCGGTCTTCTGATGGGTGTGGATAACGAAATTCGCGTCGCTGTATCTCTTGTAAACTTCGGCGTGAATGCCCTTTTCGCTCGAGGGCTTCACATCTCCGCTCCACTCAAGGCTGTCGATTGCAACCTCGACTATATCGTCGGGAGTGAGTCCGATGTAGGGCTTGCCGCTGGGAGTGATGACAAAAGTCTTATCGTCAACACGGCAGCTGACATTGCCCCAGGTCCTTGCGATAAGGCCCGCCTCAACGAGTCTTTCCCCTGCTGCGATAACTTCTTTTTTTGCAGTTAAAACGTCCATGATTTTTCTCCTTTTTTATGATAATTTGTCTCAGTTTTCAAGGCCTAACTTGCGGACCATCTCGGTGCTGTTGAGTTTGAGCATCTTTGAAACGCCCTCCTCCTGCATCGTGACACCGTAGAGCACGTCCGCCTCATCCATAGTGCCGCGCCTGTGGGTGATGAGTATAAACTGAGTGTCGTCCGTCATACTTCTCACATACTGCGCGTAGCGGGAAACGTTTATATCGTCCAGCGCCGCTTCAACCTCATCGAAAATACAGAAGGGCGCGGGGTTGACTTTGAGTATTGCAAACAGGAGCGCGATTGCGGCAAGTCCTTTTTCACCTCCTGAAAACAGGTCGATATTCTGCACGTTTTTGCCCGGCGGCTGTACCTTTATACTGATGTTGCACTCGAGCACATCCTGATTGTCGTCAAGCGAAAGTTCCGCTCTGCCGCCGCCGAAAAGATCCTTGAACGTTTCGCCGAAAGCGATGTTGATGCGCCTGAACTGCTCTCTGAATCTTTCGCTCATCTTCTGAGTGAGTTCGTCGATGATTTTTTCTAGTTCCTTCTTCGAAAGTTCAACATCGTTTATCTGGCCGCTTAAATATTCGTATCTCTCGCTGACTTCTTTGTATTCCTCCACAGCGCCCACGTTGACGGAGCCGAGACCTCTGATTTTGCCTCTGATTTCCTGCAGAGTGCGCTGGGCTTTGCCGATATCTTCGGGAATTTCGCCTACCTCTTTCGCCTCGCGGTATGAAAGCTGATACTCCTCATAGAGTTTGTTTGTGGTGTTTTCGAGGTTTGCCTCAAGGGTCTGCTTTCTTTCCTCGAGCCTTGCGAGTTCGCCGCTGAGTTTCTCCTTTTCGGCGTTTTTCTCTTTTTCTTCGGCTCTGAGATTTGCGTTGCTGCCCTCTGCCTCGGTCCTCTTTTCTATGAGAGAGGCGATGGTTGCCTGAGCGTCTTTGGCGCTCTGCCTTAAGGCGAGAGCCTCCTGCTCGTAATCGGCAATTCTCTTTTTGGTTTCTTCGATTGAGGCGTTAATGCTTTCAATCTCTTCGTTCATGCCGCTGCTCTTTGATGCAAGCGCCTGCTTTCTGAGATTTGCCGCTTCGATTATTTCGCGGTTTGCCTCAATCTCTTTGGTGAGCGAAACCATTTCGATATTGAGCCTGTTCTGAATTTCGGCCGACTTCTCTTTGAGAGTGTCAAGTTCTTCTCTCTCTTTGTCGAGCCCTTCGAGTTCTTTCACAAGACCTTCGTTGTCTTTATCCGCCTTGCTGAGCTGTGCGCCGATTTCTTCAAGGCGTGCAAGCGAGGCGGTAATTCTTTCGCCCGCTCTGCCTTTTTCGTTTTTGAGTTCTTCGGCGTGCTCCTTCGCGGTATCGTATCTGTTGCTGATGAGCTGATATTCACTCTCCGCCCTGATGAGAGATTCGTCAATCTTTATGATTTCCGCCTCTCCGGCGTCAAGCTGTGCCTGCGCGGCGTTAATTTCGCCCGCGACGGCATCATAACTCTTCTGCTTTTCGTCAAATTCCTTCTGTAACTTCGCGACCTTTTCCTTGAGTTCTTCAATCTCGGTCACACGGCTCAGGAAGCCCGTGCCGCTGCCCTTTGAGCCGCCGGTCATTGAGCCGCCCGCATTCATCACCTGACCGTCAAGGGTTACAATCTTGAAGCGGTAAGAATACTTTTTAGCCATATCAACCGCGTCGTCGATATTTTCAACAACGGCGGTCCTGCCGAGCAGTGATTCGATTATTTCTCTGTATTTGCCGTCGCACTTGACGAGGTTTGACGCAAGGTCAATATAGCCGTCGCATCCGTCAAGCCCTTTTTCGGTGAACTGCTTTGCCTTTATCGTGGTAAGCGGAAGGAAGGTGGCCCTGCCCGCTCTGTTTTCCTTGAGGTAGGAAATCGCTCTCTTTGCGCAGTTTTCGTCCTGCGTCACGATATTCTGAATAGCGGCTCCGAGCGCAATCTCAACCGCTGTTGAATACTCGGCATCGGTTGAAATAAGCTGTGAGAGAGTGCCGTGAATACCGCGAAGGCCTCCCCTCTTGGATTCCTTGATAACCTTCTGCACAGAGCCCGAGTAGCCGTCAAGGTTTCTCTCGAGGTCGTCGAGCATTCTTATTCTTGCGTTTTTCTGGTAGATGTCAAGGTTCAGCGCTTCGAGTTCACTCTGGAGTTTATCCGCCTTGCCCTGCCTCATTTCGATGATAAGGCGGTGGCCTTCAAGGGCGTTTTCGTTTTCCTTCTTTTCGTCCTCGAGTTTGTCTATCGCTTCGCGGCTTGCCTTCTTTTCTTTTTCGAGGGAGGTAAGCACATCCGCTCTCTCGGTAAGCACGCCGTCAATCGCTTCGATTCTCGTTCTCAGTTCCTGCACGGAGGCTTCGAGTGAGGACTCTTCAACCTTGAGCGCGCTCACCGCCATGGCGGCGGCTGTCATTTTATCGTTTACCTTTTTGACCTGCTCACTGTTTTTGCCGTTTTTGTCAAGCAGGGTGTTGAGGTTGCCGATTTCCGTTTCGAGTTCGGAGCGCAGTTCTTCGATTTTCTTTTCTTTCGCCTCGGTGTCCGCCTGCGTTTCGACTGTCTGGCGGTCTATTTCTTCCGCGGCCTTTTCGTCATTGCCCATATCGGCTTTGATTCTGTCAATCGTTTCGAGGCTGTGCTCTATGGTCTTTGCCTCAACAGCCGCTTTACCTTCGATAACCGCCGCGTTTTCTTCGGACTCCGATATCTGCCTTGTGAGGTTTTCTATCTCAATCGTGATTTCGCGCCCGTGCTCCATGGAGGATTCGATTTCGTTCTCGATTTTTTCAAGCGCGCTCTCAACGCTCTCATACTGGGAGGCGGCAACGGATAGTTTGTTTTCCTGCTCCTTGAGACCGTCTCTTGATTTTTCTATCGTATGAAGCCAGAGGCCTATCTCCAGCGTCTTTTTCTCATCGGAAAGCGCAAGGAATTTGACCGCCTTTTCGCTCTGCGATTTAAGTGGGCCTATTCTGCCTTCGAGTTCGGAAAGAATATCACGGAGTCTGACGAGATTTTCCTCCGCCTGAGTCAGACGGCGGTTTGCGTCGGCTCGCCTGTATCTGTAGTGCGATATTCCCGCCGCTTCTTCGAGCATATCTCTTCTCTGGGTTGATTTTGCGGAAACGAGGTCCGCAATCTTGCCCTGGCTGACCATTGAATAGCCGTCTCTGCCGAGACCGGTATCCATAAAGATTTCGTGAATGTCACGGAGTCTTACCGTCTCGCCGTTGATTTTGTATTCACTTTCCCCCGAGCGGTAGTACCTTCTTGTGACGGCAACCTCGTTGCTGTCATTGGCAAGGCTCTTGTCGGTGTTATCAAGGCGCAGAGTTACCTCGGCGTAGCCGAGCGCTTTTCTCTTGCCCGTGCCGCCGAAAATAACATCCTCCATCCTTGCGCCGCGCAGTGCCTTGGTGGACTGCTCGCCGAGAACCCAGCGCACGGCGTCGGAAATGTTGCTCTTGCCCGAGCCGTTCGGGCCGACAACTCCGGTTATGCCTTTGCCGAGTTCAAGCACGGTCTTATCCGGGAAGGACTTGAAGCCCTGCATTTCAATTGATTTAAGTATCATCTCTTTACCTGACCTTAACTTCGAATTTGTTAAGACTGCTGTCCTGAATTATTTTGCAGATATATCCCTTTTGCCTGAGATAATCGGTGTTGCATTTCTTATGCCCCGCCATTCTCGACGCCATACCGTCGCCGACGGCGAGTGTGTAACTGCCTTCAGGGTAAGACGCGAGAAGCGATTCGGCATTGTTTCTGTATACCCTGCCCTCGCAGAGTTCGCCGAGAGCCGGATGATAGGCTCCGCCCGTATATTCGCTCTCAACGTTTCCGCCCGAGTGAAGCCCGACTCTGAGAATCTTTATGCCTGCGCTCTCAAACATCGGTATGAGTTTCGCGCAGAGATTCACCGTCTGCTCAACTCCCGGAGGATTGTACTCCCCGCTCTTCATAAGCGAGTCGAGCACGGTGCCTGCGAGCACGACCGTCGGATAGATTCTCACGGTGTCGGGAGAAAGGGCAATGATTTTTTGCGCGGTTTCAATGCTGTCGTCATCGTCCGAGCCGTAAAGTCCGGTCATCATCTGAAGCCCCGTTTCGAAGCCGAAATCTCTGAGCATACGGCAGGCGTCCTCCACCTGCTTTGCGGTGTGCCCTCTTTCGTTGAGAGCGAGCACCCTGTCGTTCATACTCTGCGCTCCGAGTTCAACCGCCGTGACACCGTATGACTTTAGAATACGGCAAATTTCGTCATCTATGCCGTCGGGTCTTGTGGATATCCTGATTCCGCCGAAAAGCCCTTTTGAAACATATTCATATGCGCTTTCGAGCAGGGAAATCATATAGTCCCTGTTTATCATTGTGAAACTGCCGCCGAAAAACGCGATTTCACCGCAAGCCGCCGTTTCGCTGTCAAGCGAGGCGAGAGCGGTCTGCGCCGCCGCTTTCACATCTTCGGGAGTAAGTTCATCCGGCGCGCCCGTGATGCTGCGCTGATCGCAGAAACTGCACTTGTGAGGGCAGCCCTTGTGCACGACAAACAGCCCGACATTAACATGCTTCATCAGTTTATTCCCATAAGCGAGAGCGCCTCTTTCGCCGCCCTCTGCTCGGCATTCTTTTTGCTCTTTCCTTCGCCCCTGCCTATCACGTTGCTGTTGAGGTGAACCTCAACCGTGAAATTTCTGTCGTGGGCGGGGCCCGATTCATCTATGAGAACATACTCGACGCTCTCTTCTTTGTTTCTCTGCACGATTTCCTGCAAAATAGTTTTGTAGTCCTTACTGTCATCCAGGAAATCGTGGCGGGCAACAAAGCGAAGGGCAATCTTTGACGCCTCTTCGAGTCCTCCGTCAAGGAAGACCGCCGCAAGCACAGCCTCGAAAGCGTCGGCGAGCATTGAGGGCTTGTTTCTGCCTCCCATTCTCTCTTCGCCCTTGCCCAAAAGAAGGCAGGAGCCGATATCGAGCTCCGCAGCGAAGACGCAAAGCGCCTTTTCACACACTCTCGCCGCCCTGTGCTTGGTGAGTTCCCCTTCGGGGAAATCATAGTTACTGTAAAGATAGTTTGCCGACACAAAGCCCAGCACCGCGTCGCCCAGAAACTCGAGGCGTTCGTTGCACACGGTACCCTTTTCGTTGGCGTATGACGAGTGCGTGAGCGCTGTAATCAGCAGATCTTCGTTTTTGAATCTGTAGCCCAGTTTTTCCTGCAGGGCTTCAAGTTTTTCATTCATTGCTTATGACCTTTTTCTCTTTCTCAGAGTGAGGCGATATGATTTGCAAGGTCTTCTATGCTCCAGTCTTCCGCGGGCACAAAATCAACCTTCACCTCAAACTCCTCTTCAATTTTTTCCATCAGTTCCTGCATCTCATACTCGTCGCTCACGAGAGTTTCGAGCAGGGACTCCTTGTCGATGTCGGACTCTTCGATACCGAATTCATCACATATAAGGGCTAACAATCTTTTAACAATCATTCCGGTCACCTCCGCAATAATATCACATAAAGAATCTGTCGGATGATAATTGTGTTTTTAAATCGCCGAGTCCTCTGAGCGCCGTTTTTTCGTAACGCTCCTGTTTGTTTCTTATTCTTGTATCAAGGGGCGGGAGCAGGCCGAAAGCCGCGCCCATAGGCTGAAAGTCTTTTACGGACGTGTCCGCGACATATCTTGCCAGCGCCCCGAGTATTGTGGTTTCGGGCGGGATAAACATATCGAGCCCCGCTATTCTTCTTGCGGCGTTTATGCCGGCGAGTATGCCGGATGCCGCGCTTTCCATATATCCTTCCACTCCGGTAATCTGGCCCGCGAAAAAGAGGGAGGGCCTCTCTATTACCGAAAAGTCGGGATTAAGAAATCCGGGTGAACTGAGAAATGTGTTTCTGTGCATAACGCCGTAGCGCACAAACTCCGCTTCCCTGAGGGCGGGTATCATCGAAAACACTCTCTTCTGCTCCGAAAAGCGCAGATTGGTCTGAAAGCCCACGAGGTTATACATAGTGCCGTCGCGGTTTTCCTTGCGAAGCTGAAGATTTGCGTAAGGGCGTCTGCCCGTGGCGGGGTCGGTAAGCCCTGCCGGCTTCATCGGGCCGTATCTTATGGTATCTTTGCCCCTTGACGCCATAACCTCAACGGGCATACAGCCTTCGTAAACATCCCTGCGTTTATCAAAAGAGTGCACCCCGGCGCTCTCGGCGTTTATTAGCGCATCGTAAAACGCCTCATACTCCTCTTTATCCATAGGGCAGTTGATATAATCGTCCGGGTCGCCCCTGTCATATCTTGACTGCATAAACGCCCTGCTCATATCAATGCTCCCGGCCGTTACTATCGGCGCGGCGGCGTCATAGAAACTGAGACAGCCACCGCTGATTTCGGCAATCTTTTCGCTGAGCGCTTCGCTCGCGAGAGGGCCTGCGGCTATTATAACATTGCCGTCGGGAATTTCGGTAACCTCTTCCCTTACGAGAGTAATTCCTTCGCAGGCTAGTATCTTTTCGGTAACGGCGCGTGAGAATTTTTCTCTGTCAACGGCGAGGGCGCCGCCTGCGGGCACACTGCACTCATCGGCGCATTCGAGGCAGAGGGACGAGAGCATTCTCATCTCCTCTTTCATCATACCCGCCGCCGATGAAATCCTCATCGCCTTGAATGAATTTGAGCAGACAAGTTCGGCGAGATTTTCCGATGAATGGGCCGGCGAAAACCTGACGGGCTTCATTTCGTAAAGTGTAACGGGTATGCCTCTTTTTGCAAGCTGCCACGCCGCTTCACAGCCCGCGAATCCCGCGCCTATGATTTTGACCGAATTCGTCATTTTGTCTTACCGCGTGATTTCTTCGCGTTTTCGCAGTCCTTGTTGCCGCAGTAGGCCTTCTGACCTTTTTTGGCAAACATCGCCTTGCCGCACTTGGGGCACAGGTCACCTGTCGGCGGATCCCACGAGGCAAAGCTGCACTTCGGGTAGTTGGCGCAGCCGTAGAATGAAGCGCCTCTTCTTGACCTCTTCTCAACGAGGTCGCCTCCGCACTCGGGGCAGAGACCTTTGCCCGCTACAAGGGACATAATCGTTCTGCACTCGGGATAGCCGCTGCAGCCGAGGAATCTGCCGTATCTGCCGTTTTTGATTACCATAGGCTTGCCGCAGTTGGGGCAGACGATATCCGTTTTGTCTTCTTCGAGCTGAATCTTTTCGCCGCGCATTTCCTCCCTGGCTTTATCTACCTGCGCCTTGAGGTCGGGATAGAAATCGTCGAGCATCTTGATATAGTTTCTTTCGCCGCTTCCGACCTTGTCAAGGTCGCTTTCCATCTGGGCGGTGAACTTGGTGTTGACTATCTTGGGGAATCTTTCCCTGAGCAGATTGGTCACGGCAACGCCGAGTTCCGTAGGCACAAGCTGTTTCTGCTTTCTTTCAACATAACTCTTGCCTGTGATTGTGGATATAATCGAGGCGTATGTTGAGGGCCTGCCGACGCCGTTTTCCTCAAGTTCTTTGATGAGTGTCGCCTCGGTGTATCTGGCGGGCGGCTGGGTGAAATGCTGATCGGGTGTGATTTCACGCGCTTTGAGTTCTTCGTCTTTCTTCACTTCGGGAAGGACGTTTTTATTGACCTCTTCCTCGGAAAGATCGTAAACCTTGGTGAAGCCGTCAAATTTCACCGAGTAGCCGGTTGAGGTGAGCACACAGTATTTGCCGGGCATATCCTCTTTTGACGAAATCACTTCCACCTTTGTGGTGCTCTGGATGCAGGGCGCCATAAGGCAAGCGATGAATCTTCTCCAAATGAGAGTGTAAATCTTGAACTGATCGGGCGTAAGGTCATTTTTGATTGACTCGGGAGTGATTGAGGGGGTAGAGGGTCTTATGGCCTCGTGACCGTCCTGCGCGTTTGCTCCCGTTTTATAATAATTCGGCTTTTCGGGCACATAGTCCGCGCCGTAATTCTGCTTGATGAATTCGGTGCCTGCCGCTCTCGCCTCTTCGGAAATTCTGAGCGAGTCGGTTCTCATATATGTGATAAGACCTATGCTGCCGTGATTCTTTATCTCAACGCCTTCATAGAGTTCCTGAGCCGCTCTCATAGTGCGCGAAGCCTGGAAACCGAGTTTCTTGGAGGCCTCCTGCTGAAGGGTGGAGGTGGTGAAAGGCGGAGCCGCCCTCTTGGTCTTGCTTCCCTTCTTGACCGAGCCTACTTTGAAGGATGAGCCTTCAAGGCGTGCAAGGTACTCCTTCGCCTCTTTTTCGTTTGCGAGTTTGACCTTGCCGTTTTCATCGGCGTCAAGCACCGCTTTGAGCACTCTGCGGGTTTCGGTGGCGAGTTTCGCCTCTATTGACCAGTACTCTTCGGGGATGAAGGCTTTTATTTCCTCTTCCCTGTCAACTATCAGTCTTACCGCAACGCTCTGCACTCTGCCTGCGGAAAGGCGGGGTCTGATTTTCTGAGAAACGAAGGGGCTGAGAGTGTAGCCCACAAGGCGGTCGAGTATTCTTCTCGCCTGCTGCGCGTTTACAAGGTCCATATCAACCTTGCGGGGATTTGCCATACCCTCTTTTACGCCGCTCTTCGTGATTTCGTTGAAGGTGACTCTGTTTTTCTCATTGAGGCTGATACCGAGCACCTCTGCAAGGTGCCAGGATATGCCCTCTCCCTCGCGGTCCGGGTCGGTTGCGAGAAAGACTTTTTCACTGCTCTTCGCTTTCTTTCTGAGTTCTTCAACGAGTTTTTCCTTTTCGGGAATAATCTCGTATTTCGGAGCGTAGTTGTTTCTCACATCAACGTTGAGTTTCTTGTCGGGCAAATCCCTGACATGACCCTTTGATGCTACAACTTCATAACCCGTGCCGAGATACTTTTTGATTGTTTTTGCCTTTGCGGGTGATTCAACAATAATCAGTTTTGCCATTTTTATTTCTCCTGTTATACCGGAATATATTTTTTGCCTTCAGTCTGCTCTGCGAGCCCGGAAATTTCCAGTTCCATAAGAGCGGATAAAACTTTTGCGGGAGTCAGATTGCATTCGGCGCAGATTTCGTCGGGATGCATCGGCTGCTTCTGAAGCAGTTTGTAAACCGCGAGAGCGTCGGGGCTCACGGCGGGAAGCGATGCTTTGACCGGTTTCTTTTCTTCACGCTGAACACGTGAGGACGAAAAGCCGTAAATCTGCGTGAGCGGGCGGATTATATCCTGCGCGTCGGTTACGGCACCCGCGCCGTCTTTTATGAGTTTGTTGGTGCCTGTATAAGACGAACTCAGGATATTGCCGGGTACGGCGAATAAATCCCTGCCCTGCTCCGTTGCGCAGTTTGCCGTGATAAGCGAGCCGCTTTTTTCGCCCGCCTCCACCACAAGCACGCCGTGGCTCATGCCCGAAATAATTCTGTTGCGAATCGGGAAAGTCTGCCTTGACGCGGGGCTGAAAGGAGGATACTCCGTGACCACCGCTCCGTGCTTTGCTATTTCGCCGCGCAGTTTTTCGTTTGAATTGAGGTAGCCCGTGCCGAGACCACAGCCGAGCACGCATACCGTGAAGCCGCCCGATTCAAGAGCGCCTTCGTGAGCGGCCGAGTCTATGCCCAGCGCACCGCCGCTGATTACGGCTGCATCCGCAAGGGCAAGGTCGCCTGCGATGCGTTTTGTGATTTTTACGCTTTCATAGGACGGGTTTCTGGTGCCTACCACTCCTACGGCGAGCCTGTCCTTAAGGCAGGTGATATCGCCGCTGACAAAAAGCACAAGCGGCATATCCCTGAGTGAGCGCAGGCGCGCGGGATAATCGTCATCATCGGGTGTATATATCTTCCAGCCGTTTTTTTCGCAGATGCGCACCGTGTTTTCGGCATCGGTGATTGAGGCGCTTTCGAGCCTGTCAAGTTTCGCCTTTGTAAACACACCCGAAATCATCCTCGCGCGTCTGTCGTCGTTAAAGACTTCTTCGGGATTTGTGTAGGCGCTTAAAAGCTCGTCTGTCCTCGCGCCCTGCCCGAGCGCGGCGGAAAGCCATATCCAGTATTTTTTATCTGTCATCTCTTTAACTCCCAGGCCGCAATGGAAGCGGCGGCGGCCGCGTTGAGAGACTCCGCCTTGCCCTGCATGGGTATAGTCACCCGGTAATCGCAGGCGTTTACCGTCTCCTGTGTAAGGCCGTTTCCCTCGTTGCCGATACAGCAGATTATGCCTTTTTCTCCGGCGAGGGCGCCGGTGTTTCTTATATCTTCGGCTTCGCCGCTCACCACACAGGCAAACGAAACGAAACCGCCGGCTTTTGATTTTTCGATAAAGGCGGGCAGGCTGTCACACTGAATGATGTTCATCCTCATTGCCGAGCCCATAGCCGCCCTGAGCACTTTGGGGTTGTATATGTCGCACCCTCCGCTTACAATCAGAGCGTCGATGCCTATTGCCTCCGCGCTTCTTATAACCGCGCCGACATTTGAAGGGTCCTGCAGGTTTTCAAGGGCGATACAGCGGTCCGTGCTTTTGAGAGCGTATGAGCACTCCCTCATCCTGCAAACGCAGAATACGCCCTGCGAAGAGCCGGTATCCGAAAGTCTGGAGGCAACCTCCGGCGTGATTTCATAACACTCGCGGCAGGCATCCGTGATAACGGAAATATATGACGAATACTTTTCAAGAGCGTCGGAGGTGAAAAACGAGCGGACAATTTCAACTGAGCAGGCGGCGGCATCCGCGCAAAGGCGCGCGCCCTCAAGCAGGAATTCACCGCTTTCCCTGCGCTTTGAAGCCGAGGAAGCGAGCAGAGAAGCATATTTTATTTTGTCATTTGTTCTCGCCGTTATTCTTTCCATCGGGCTCTCCGTATTCCTCTTTTATTATATTATTATTTTAATTATTATATATGTTATATTTATTTCCTTAAAATGTCAACAAAAAAATTATGAATAAATTCCCCGCCGCATGATTGCGGCGGGGAATTAAGTACAAAATTCAGTTTTACTGGAGCGCTGCCTTTGCCTTCTCGGTGAGAGCAGTGAAAGCGGCGGGGTCTGCGATGGCGATCTCTGAGAGCATCTTTCTGTTGAGGTTGATGTCAGCCTTCTTGAGACCGTTCATGAAGGTGGAGTAGTTCATGCCGTTCTGCTTGCAGGCGGCTGAAATTCTGGTGATCCAGAGTTTTCTGAAATCTCTCTTCTTCTGTTTTCTGCCGATATATGCGTAGTTGCCGCTCTTCATAACAGCCTGCTTGGCGGTCTTGAAGAGGGAATGCTTTGAGCCGTAGTAGCCCTTTGCGAGCTTGAGAACTTTATTTCTTCTCTTGCGAGTCATTGTCGCACCTTTAATACGTGCCATATTCTTTTCCTCCTGATTTCGATATTACGGTATTATTTGTAAGGAACAAGTCTCTTGATCTGCCTGACGTTGGTTTCGTCGGCTACGCTGACCTTGCGGAGATTTCTCTTGCGCTTGGTGCTCTTCTTGTTGAGAATGTGTGACTTGTAAGCGTGGGCACGC